>ERZ1026872.12-NODE-12-length-136307-cov-27.709061_pt1 | contig 136307 bp, 123 predicted proteins | sample MGYA00380166_ERZ1026872 | MGnify/ENA primary metagenome ERZ1026872 (study PRJEB33269, sample SAMEA4719802) | human gut metagenome | biome: human-associated habitat; feature: organic feature; material: feces | place: Cameroon | collected 2013-10 ... | reverse complement strand
AAGAGTAATTTCCACTTTGCTCCCCATGGAGTGGAAGTTACTTTTTCACTTCAGATTGCACATAAGGTGTAGTTTGTGCTATGGACATCCATTCCGATTTTGATTATTCTATTCATTGGTGACCTCCTTTTGTATGCGGTAAACCATCTTACTGTGATTGGATCAAACACAGTATAATGGCGAATCCACGATGCTACAAATGTGAGGTCACTTCATATTATCTGATTCATGGCTCCATTTTCCGTATCTTTCTCGGAATATCCCGTCAGATGTTCAAAATTCTCATCTGTCTCAATAATCGTCCAGGATCCGTTGAGTATATAGCGGCAAAATAACAGGGAATGTGCTGCCGAATGCTCCCTCTTCGAATCGCCCGGATTTGCCTCTGCTGTCGGCATCGCCTTTTCTTCGGCATTCACAGCATCCAGACGGACGGAATACTTCTCCGAAAGAAACTCGATAAACTCTGCTGTAATGGAGGGATCGAACTGCGTGCCCGCATTTCTCCGCAGCTCTTCCACCGCAGCCTTCACCGGCATTCCCTTCCGGTACGGACGATCATTGGTCATGGCATCGTAGGAATCAATCACCGAAATTACACGGGACAAAAGCGGGATGCTCTCCTTGCTCAGCCCGTCCGGGTACCCCTTCCCGTCCCATCGTTCATGATGAGACCGGATTTCATTCGCAACCTGCTTCAGCTCCGCATTGCTGTTCGCAATTTCATATCCCGCTTCCACGTGCGAACGCATAATCTTCCACTCACTGTCCGTGAGCTTTCCGGGCTTGTTCAGTATTTCGATGGGAATGCTGATTTTTCCGATATCATGAAGCAGGCACAGCAAAGCCAGCTTACTCTGCTGAGCATCGGACAATCCGATCTTCTTCCCAAGCTCTGCCCCGATAAGCCGTGTACGCTCGATATGGTGCTCCGTGTCGGAATCACATTCCTCCAGAGCCTTAAGCAGGGAGGAAAGCATGTCCGAATGAATGGACTCTCCGTCAACCAGCTTTTTGGTACGCATCGCCATCACTGCCGACTGGATGCTTTTTTCCATATTCTGATCCCTGACCGAAGCGACACTGATCCCGTACTGGATGCTTCCGTGAAACGACTGGCTGACCTTCTCCGCATAACCGGCTATCCTGGTCTCATCACTGCGGCTGCAGATTGCAATCAGATTGGCGTCCTGTCCACGCACAAAATACGTCTCCGGAGGAAATATCTCTCTCATCAGCACGGACATCTGACGGATTTTCTCATTCCCCGCATCCTGGCCGCGCGTTGCATTGATCACGGACAGGCTGTTCACATCGCACACAGCAATTCCGACAGGGAAAATAAAATGCTCTCCCACTTCCCGCATCATCGGCAGGAAATTCTCCCACTTCTGGAAGCCTGTCAGCAGATCGGTCTCAACGGCAATGTCCGAAAAAACAAACATCAGCCCAAGTTTTGCTCCCTTTTCATTTCGCAGCATTTTGACATCACAGCGAAGGGATTGTCTCTTTCCTCTCTCTTCCACACGGCATTGCACCGTGTAGCTGCTCGTTTCTCCAAGCTTCAGCACAGGCAGTTCATATTGCTTCATAAACTCGTCAATTCGCCCGCAGTGCTCCAGCTTCTCTCTGCCCAGCAGAGTCTTCGCCCTTTTGTTATGCAGAATTCTGTTGTTCTCATGATCGAACAAAACAATTCCCTGCCCGATGTTCTCAAAAATGCGGGTCTTCATTTTGTTCAGCATGGCGTGTGTTGAATAATCGAAGCAATTCCAGTAAATCAGAAAAGACATCAGGCTGTAGCAGCAGATGGAATAATCCAGCAGTGAGAAGACACTGTCGCCCGGAATGAACAGGAACACAGCATTGATCCCGATCACCACCAGAAGCCCCACAACAATCATGGAGTACTGTGAGCGATACTCATTCGGAGTAGTACAAATCTTTCGGATCAGAAGAAACAGAATACAGACAACAACCACATAGGAAAACACGAGATGAAGCTGATACAAAAGCTTCATCTGATAGCGATAAAAGGAAATCCGGGTGTCTCTTCGAATAAAATCAATTGCGATGTGGCAGAACGGATTGGCCGCAAAAACCCCAAAATCAAACAAGGCATAGAGCAGACAGATTCTGATAAGTACCTTTTCCAGTCCGGAAAATGCTCCCTTGGTAAAATAGGTGGTAAAAATGAAAAGGCTGATCAAAACTCCGTCAATGCCCATAAAATAGATGCTGGACATCACGGATACGAAGCCATAGGATTTGCTGAGAATGCTGCACAGATAGCTGATGTCGATGCTGGTTGCCCACATACAGGCAAAGCCCAGGTATCTTCCGGTTGTCTTATTCTTTTGAAAAGACTTTACACTTAGCACACCGTCCATGACGGCAATGCCGATCATCAGCACAATATAAGCAGCTATCAGTAACTCCATGATATGAACGCCTCACCGAAATATTCTTCAAAAAATATTCTTTCCTGCTGTCGCCGGAAAGAATACCTTGAAGCGTTCGCAGTTTTATTCAGTTATATCACAATTCTCCGCAGCAGGCACATTTTTACTGTGCATCGTCCCACGAACAGCTGATGACTCTTCGAAACTCATAACTGTCCCGTGCTCCCTTTGGTGCCATTCTGCGTTCCTCGTAATCTCCGCCGTAGAGCATGAAGTTCGTCGCAAGACCATCGCGAAGCATCTTCCCGAGGGTTGCATTCTGCGCTGCACACGCATAATAGTATGTTTTTTTCTTTTTCACGCCCTTGAGAAGCCACCCCTGCCGCCGGCCACTCTTCAGATGCCGTTCGACACGGTGGAAATCAGCGGAAGCGGCCTCACAGCATTGCCTGCAGGGTCTGCCATCCGTTGTGGAGAACTGCACATAATACTCATATTCGGTATCCGTTTCATCCTCATCGGCCGTAAGAGCATCTCTGCTGTCCTCGCAGGTGCTGTCCAGCAGGATTTCCGCCACATACATATTTCCGTCCCGGATCATCTCCTGCACCGTCAGCAGATCATTTCCGAACAGCTTTTTCTTCTGCTCCCCCAGATCCTCCGCGACACTTACCGGCACCATTTTGAACTCGAAATCCTCAAGGTCTGCCATCGGCTTCGCCTCGCGTCCGCAGCAGCTACACACCCCATTCACGAGATCCATCCCGCAAAACAGACAATAATCCAGGCCTGCCGTTTCCTGTTTCTTCCTCGCAAAAAATCCCATGGCCGTCTCCTTTATCAGACAACTATATGCATGGACGTCAATCATTCTGTTATTGATATCGTACCCGGAAACGGCAAACTACTCAAGTGCTTCCTACGGCCATTTTTTCCGAAGCGCGGTATATGAAATCAGAAAATTGGCAAGCCAGCCTGCCGGAACAGCGAGCCACACAAAGGCAATGCCATAGCGCGGTGCGAGAATCAGTGCAACCGACAGGCGGATGCCGAGATTCACCATATTTGCAAGAAGGAACGGTTTCATGATGCCCAGGCCGCGGAGAACGCCGTCGGTCGCCATTTTGATTCCCATGAAAAGGAAGAAATACCCAAGCCATTTCATGTAATCGCCGGACACCTGATAGGCGAGCGGTGTGCCGTCCTTGCCCAGAAACAATGCTGCAATCTGTGTGTGCAGCGTTTCGATGATCAGAAATGCAAGCAGCGCAAAGAAGACATCGAGCAGGAGCGCCGCGCGGTAGCCCTTGCGCACCCGTTCGGTTTTCTTTGCCCCAAGATTCTGCGAAACGTACGGAGACACTGCATTTCCGATGGACACAAAGATCAGTGAGAAAACATTTTCCACGCGCATCGTCGCGGAATAACCGGCGAGTGCCTGCGTACCAAAGGGGTTTACGACCGCCTGCACAATCATCATCCCAATCGATACGGTGGACTGCTGAAGGACGGAGGGCACTGCGATGGTAAGCATGGAGCCAAGCTCCTGCCGGTCAAACCAGGCGAATCGCCCCGGATACCGGCGCATCCTTCGAAGGAAGATCAGAAGCGAGAAAACAGCAGAAATACCCTGCGAAATCAGAGTCGCAAGGGCCGCACCATAAACGCCCATGCCAAGAACTGCCACCATCCAGAGGTCCATAACAATATTCAATATGGAGGAAAAGATCAGAAGTGCAAGCGGAATCCTCGATTCCCCGATGGAGGTGAACATGCTGGACAGGATGTTGTACATAAAAAGGAACGGGAAACCAAGAAAATAGACCCGAAGATACAGCACCGCAATTTCAATGATGTCCGCCGGTGTCTGCAAAAGCCCCATCATCGGCCTGGAAAGTGCCAAGCCAAGTGCGCCGAGTATCGCGCCAAGAACCAGAAAGCTGATGAGCGAGGTCGACACAATTGTCTTCATCTTATCGTAGCTGCGTGCGCCAAAGGCCCGGCTCACGAGCACGCCCGCACCGACACCTGCTCCAAGCGCCACGCAGATGAAGACATTCGTCAGGGCCGCACAGGCACCGACTGCAGCAAGCGCCGCAGAGCCGACATACTGCCCGACGATGATGGAATCGGCCATGTTATAAACCTGCTGAAAAAAACTGCCGATGATCATCGGCAGTGCAAAAATGGTCAGCGCCTTCAGCGGCGCATCGGTGATTAAATATTCTTCTGATTTCACTGACATGAATCTGGTCCTTCCGGTTATCGTGTAGATATTGCTGTAGCTTAATTCCGCCACGCAGCTATCATACGACTTTTTATTGCTGGAAGTACAGTGCGATGTCAGTCCGCAATTGAAATGTTATACCACTTGATCTCGTTTGACTCCAGCTCCAGCGGGAAGCTGCTGCCATCACCTCGGTAAATCACGGTTTTCTGAGGTTCATAGGTGTTGTTGACCACGCAGAACTTTCCGTTTTTCACATAGGCATGAACCTCCACGTTGAAGTTGGTGCTGAACCACCGGTGCAGCTCCTCCTCACCATGGCTGCTCCACAGGATGCTTCGGTACAGGATGCGGCTGTTCTCAAAGCTGTAGGGCAGACCGCTGATATAAACGCAGCGGCCTTTTCCAAACTCATGAACCGCCATCTGAACTTCCTTCTCCCGCTGTACCAGGATTTCCGTACCTTCGTAAGCGAAGATGCTCTTTTTGCCTTCTCCGAAGTCCACCGGCCTGGTGATATCCTTCAGAATGAAGTGCTCCGGATGCTCCTCCCAGTTGTATTTATCGTAGTTCAATGTAAATCCGGTTTCCTTCTCCACACCAAGCAGATCTGCAAGCTGGAGGTAATGTCCCTGGAACGGATGGCCGGAGGGTTCTCCGACACCGATCAGACCGCCGCCGTTATATACAAACTCACGGATCGCAGAAGAAATAACCGGATTTTCCCAGATGCTGCCGCCGGTGTGAGCGGTATCACCGTCTCCCACATTGATGATGACATCCAGATCCTTGAGAATTTCCGGATTCCCCAGAATATCGTCAAAGGAAATAAAGCGCACATCAAAGGGTGCTCCGCTTAATGCCTCAATGATTCCTGCATAGCTGTAATTCTGCTTCTGATACAGGGCATGGTGCACCATGTGACAGCCCCAGCTTCTGATTTTGCCCCAGCTGTTCAGAACCGCAACCTTCCTTACACAGTAAGGAGTGGTTCCCTTTGCATTCTCGTACAGCTCACGGAACTCATTGCACACACTCTCCACATAGTCCAGGAATTCCGGGAAGTCCAGCGTAAGCTTCAGATATCCTCCGTACCCGATTCTGTCGATGGGCTTTCTCAGGATCGCACGTCTTGCCGTAATCCAGTTTTCTCTGGCCTCCTTCACCGGGTCGCCGCCCTTGTAGAAGGTATCCGGGAAGAAATAGGGCAAAAATCTGCCTTCCGTGTACTTCACTCCTTCAATATCGGAAATAAGGCGAAGGGTGCTGCCGTTTCCTACGCTTCCTACCACAGCATCCAGGCCGATGGTGGAAAACTCCTCCATAAACGGCTCGGTTCCGATCCAGTGATCGCCCAGGAACATCATTGCTTCCTTCCCGCACTCATGAGTAATGTCCACCATCTCCCTGGCGAGTCTGGCAACCTCTCTTCGCTGGAATGCCTGGAAATCCTTGAATTCCCTGCTCGGTACACGGTACTGGTTGTTGTAGTAGCCCTGATCAATGATGTACTCGGGGCGGAACGGGTAGCCCACCTCTTTTTCAAACTGTTCCAGAATATACGGACTGACAGAAGCGGAATAGCCATACCAGTCCACATATTTTTCCCTCTTCAGCTCATCGAACATCAGGGTGAACTGATGGAAAAAGGTGGTGTAGCGAATCACATTCACATAGGGGTGCTCCGCGCAGTATTTGCGAAGTCGCTCCATGGAATATTTATGAGTTTTCGGCTGTCTCACATCAAAGGTAATCTGATGCTCAAAGTTCTTCCAGCCGTTGGTCACCGCGTTGTACATGTGCACCGGGTCCCAGATAATGTAAGCCAGAAAGCTGACGGTGTATTCATGGAAAGGGATAGCATCGTGTATCTCCACGCAGCCCGTTTTATCGTTATATTCCCAGCGGTCTGCAGACACGACCTCGCCGGAAGAGCGGTCAATGACCTCCCACCACCGCTTCCTGTCATCTCTGGTATTGACCATCAGCAGCTCTTTGGAAATCCCCTTCATCAGCGGAATCTCCAGCTCTGACTTCACTGCGGTATGAAAAGCAGTCATCACGTAGCACTGCTGTACTTCATCCGGATTTGCCTTTGCCCACTCGTTATCCTTCCGCGTGGTGTAGTAGGTGGCATAAATCTTAGCCCCCGTCTTCACCAGCTCCTCCGGAAACTCGGTACCGTCGCAGTCCCGGATGGCATCCGCGCCCCAGCGTTTCATCAATTCTATGGTTTCGGGTACAACATCCAGATTCGTCGGAATGGTTACCCGCCCTTCTTTTACATTCATCAGCCTCTTTCCTCCTGTCGGAAAACATATATGGTGTTATCTTCTTCGGTGTAGTTTCCGCCGCCCATCCTGCTGCGGACGAAGGGAACTCCCTCCCTCACATAGAAGGTATTGTGCGCAAGCAAAGCGTCCGGATTTTCCGATGGACTTATCGTACCTCCCAGATCATCAAAGCTCACATTATGGCGAAAGGTGTTGTGAATTGCCTCCTGCAGGCAGAACATAATGCAGCCGCCCTCGTTTTGTCTGCTGTAGTTATACTCGTAAATCGTTCCATCGCCGGAATCCGCATCATAAGCCATTCCGTCCTGGTTCAGTCTGGTGTCCGTCACCTCGTTGCAGCAAAAAAGAGCATCCTTGCACTTCCAGGGCCAGATGCCTGCGGCCACCTTTCCGGCCCGGTTTTCCGGCTGGCTGTAAATCCGATCATTGATTTCACAGGCAACAGAGTCTGCGATGTTGTGCTCCACCAGAGGACGCAGCGCATACATCGGAGTAATGCCATCGCCTCCTGCGGCCTTCACGTAATTATCCCGGATGATCAGGTTCTCATGTCCGTATTGCAAAAAGACATCCTCAGACAGCTCCGCCCCCTGGAACCGGTCATGGGCGTAGGTGTATCCCACGGCAATTCCCCAGCGGCTGACCTTGTAAACAAAGCAGCCTTCCACCGTAATATCCTGAAATCTTGCTGCACCGGTTACCTTTTCATCGGCAGGCTTCAGCGCAGTCATATAAATGCCGCCGTTGTTCATGTGCTTATCGTAGACATTGCCGTTGACATCATGGATGGAGAGGTTTCGCAGCGTGATCCCGCTGCAGGTTCCCTTATCCTTTGCCACCACAGCTACGCCGGTGCGATTCATCTTGTGCGGGGCGCTGTAGCTTTCCCCCGGAACCCCCGAAGCACGGTTAGTAATTTCGAGATCGCGGAGAATCACATGCTTCACATCGTATAAAAGCACGGCAGAGGACACATAGCCCTGATAAACATGGGTGGGGGAATCCAGCGGCGTTCCGTAGTCCTGATACCAGATGCCCTGTCCGTCTGCAGCAATCAGCGGAGGATTCCCCTCTTCCTTTTCCGGAGAATACGAACCGATTTCAATCGGCTGTTCCTTCGTTCCACTGCTTCGGATCTGCAGAAACTGTCCCGCAAAAACAGAATTTCTGGCTAAAAGCACCTTATCGCCCGGATTCAGATCCAGTCTGTTTACCGGAATGAGACTTGCAAAGGGAAACTCCATGGTCAGTCCGTCATTGGTATCACGCCCGGTTTTCGAGTTGACATAATAGGTCCTGTACGAGCCTGTCATAGGCGTCCTCCCTCAGTCTTTTCTCTATAATCTGCCGGACCTCCTCATACTCGAACAAATCTCCATGGTAGCGTCCGAACAAATCCTGGTTGTTCTCATAAAATGCCCGCTTTTCCTCTTCGGAAAAGTCAGGACAGACTCCAAGCCTCCGGATCTGCTCCGAGGGCTGCACAAAATCGAGTTTAAAGCGGGTCAGCTCATACTGAAGATACATAGCCGGAGAGTAATAACGAACGCCATAAAGAGATTTTTCCTTATTTTTCGCTGCCCGTCGTTTCTCCAATGCCTCGAGGCCGGCATCCTCAATAAGTCCGAACCGTTTTGCAAGAAGGAGCGCCGCCTGCGCCTCCTCCCATTCTTTTTGATCCAGGCAGTATTTCCGATTCATCATTTCACAGCTCCAGCAATTCCGTTGGCAAAGCTCTTCTGTAAAAACAGGAAAATAATGGCCGTAGGAAGGGTACAGATCAATACGCCCAGCATCAGCATTCCGTAATCCACACTGTATCCACTCTTCAAATTGGCAACCAGCATGGGCATGGTGATCTGATTGCTGTCCTGCAGGATAATGGTCGGCCACAGATAATTGTTCCAGGCGTTCATGAAGGTTACGGTCATCGCTGCGCCGTAGGTGGACTTCATAATGGGCAGAAACATGGTAAAGAAAATCTTAATCTCGCTCAGCCCTTCCAGACGGGATGCCTCGATGATATCGTGCGGGAAGGAGCGTGCCGCCTGCCGGAACATCATAATGAGGAACGGCGTGGAAATGGCCGGCAGCGCCAGTGCGATCCAGGTGTTGACGAGCTTCCAGGAGGAAAACATCTTGAACAGAGGAATCATAATGGCAACAAAGGGAAGCATCATGGCAAGGAGCAGGATGTTCATGAGAATATCCTTTCCCTTGTCGTGATAAATCTCAAAGCCGTAGCCTGCAATGGAGCAGATCAGCAGTGCAACCAGAGTAATTACGATCGCATTGCGGAAGGAATTGAACATGGCGCGTCCCAGATTCTGATTGGCAATGAGACTCTGGTAGTTTTCTCTCAGATAATTTCCGGGCACCAGCTTTCCGCGGACAATATCAATGCTGGAGTTGGTCGCTCCGCAAATCATATAGTACAGGGGAAACGCTGACAGAAAACTGGCAACGATCAGGATAATATAAGCGATAGTTGTTTTTACTTTAGTCACGTTTGTCACCTACTTTCATCTGGATTGCAGAAAGGACTGCCACACTCACAAGGATGAATACGGAAATAGCTGCTGCGTAGTTGAACTTCGGTGTTTCCACGAAGGAAATATTATAAATATAGTGAGCCAGCGTCATGGTGGACTTACCGGGGCCGCCGGAGGTCAGGTTGACCGACTCATCAAACAGCTGCAGCGTACCGGAGGTAGACATAATCGCCGTCAGCAAAATCGTGGGCTTCAGCAGAGGAATGGTAATCTTCATAAACTGCTGTAAGGGAGTTGCTCCATCGATGTAGCTTGCCTCATATACGGAATAATCAATGTTCTGCAGGCCTGCCAGATAGAACACCATATTGTATCCGGTCCATCTCCAGATCAGCGCGATGATGATGACAAATCGGGCTGCCCACGCATTCTGAAACCAGTCAACTCTTGCAAAGCCAAGGGCCGCGATGACGTTATTGACCAGACCATCCTGGACGAATAACGACTTGAAAATCATGGAGTAGGATACCAGTGAGGTTGCACAGGGAAGAAAGATGAGCGTGCGGAAAATGCTCTTTCCCTTAATCTTCGGACTGTTCAGAAGCTGTGCCAGCCCCAGCGCCAGAATCAGCATCACCGGCACCTGAATGATAAAGTAAAATACCGTGTTGAACAGGCACTGCCGGAAGGTCTTATCCTTTAATATTCTCTGGTAGTTTGCCAGTCCCACGAAGCCTGAACCTTTTTTTGAAAAGGACAGGATGATTGCCTGTATCATGGGATAGAAGCAAAAGATAAAAATAAGAAGGGCCGCCGGAATCAGGAACGCCCATCCCGTCAGGTTATGCCTTTTTTCCAGATTCATTTTTGCTTTCTTCTGTTTCATAAATCGTCTCTCCAAAAAAACGTACCGGGAACGCAATACGCTGCATTCCCGGTACTGGTTCATGTTTTAACTCAATTTATTCACTGATGTTAAACTCAACCGTATCCTGTGCGTTCTGAATTTCTTCATCAATATCCGCACCGTTCTGAACTACGTTCGTAATTGCATCGGTCAGTGCGCTTCTGATGTCATTGTAGTATGCACCATAGCTGATTGCGGGAACCTTGCCTGCGAACTCAACGATGTCCTTGTAGACTTCCTGTCCGCCATAAAAGTCGGAGGTTTGATTGTAAACGTCAGACTCTGCTGCCGGCAGATAGCTGGAAATTGCACCTGCGTTAACAAGCAGATCGTCGTATAATTCCACGCTGCCGCCGAAGGTGGTGTTCAGGAAATCAAATGCCAGCTCCGTGTTCTTGCAGTTCGAGGATACTGCCCAGCTTGCACCGCCGCAGTTTGCGTAATTGGTAGCGCCGTCAATACCGTCCAGTGCAGGCATGTTCACGATCGCCCACTTGCCGGACTGATCTTCTGCAGCCTGGATGGAGGACATAATCCAGCAGCCCTGGATCACGCCTGCAGCATCGCCCTTGTTCATGGATGCGATGTACTGATCCCAGTCGGTGTAATCCGCCATGATTCCTTCATCGATCACTTGCTTGTAGACTTCGATTGCCTTTTTCAGAGCTGCGTTGTCAACAAGATGAACCTCACCATCCACGATGGGAGATGCACCCGCGGACTGCAGCATCTCGATTACGATTTCAGAACCGCCGGAGCTTGTCAGCATCGGAACGCCGTTTGCATCCACAACCTTCTTCGCGAGCTCCATGAATTCAGACCAGGTGGTATCCTTGAAATCGTCAACCGTAAGGCCTGCTGCCTCTACCATGTCAGAGCGGATTGCCATAATGGATGCACCGTTGTCAAAAGGAATGCCATAGTGCTTGCCGTCTGCGGTAGAATCTCCTAATTTACCGCCGGAGAAATCATCAAAGTTGATGCCGGAATCGGTCAGATCGGTGAAGACCTCCGGATAATTTGCGATATTCTTCTGGAAGGAATTATCCTGCATCAGGAAGATGTCAGGCAGAGTGTCATAGTTTCCGGCCTCAGCAGCGGTAATGATGCTCTGCTCAATATCGGTGTAAACCTTCTCCTGAATATCCAGCTTAAAGCCCGGATGATCCTTCTGGTAAATTGCCTCAGCCTGCTTCATCGCATACACGTTGAAGGTAGGATCCCAGCACCATACGGTCAGGACTTCTTCCCCATCAGCCGCCTCGACCTCTGTGCTTTCCTCTTCTGTGTCAGCCTCCGCTTCCTCTTCTGCAGTCTCGGCTGCTTCCGTGGATGCCTGAGTGCCTGTGGTATCCTTGCTGCTTCCGCAGCCTGCAAGCATGGAAGCCGTCATCGCCGTGACGAGCAGCGCACCTACAAGTTTCTTTTTCATGTTGAACCCTCCTTTGAAACAACTTATCACAACTTATCAATTGCTGATGTCCTTACTGATGGGCTCATTCTATCTTTATTTATGTTGCTATTCAATTTCTATGTTGTCATGATTTGTTAATATATTGCTGTTTCCATCAAATAGTACAATATTTTTCATGTTCTTTTGTTCTTTTTGTTCCGATTATCCGTTTTTCATCGATTTGATTCGTCGTATTTTTCCATGATGCTTTTTTCATCCTGATTTTCTGTACATATTGATAATAATTTTTCTTTTATACTTTAACGTGTTACACAGCAATATATTAACATTGTGCAGCAATTTTATATAATTCTCAGTCTGTTTTTCATAGTACAATAAAGAAATCAATGCTTCAGGAGACCAGGGTTTATGAAAAATGAGCGTTACGACATTTCTGTTCCAAAGGAATATCTGACAAGGGACAAAGCAAGACTTTTATACGTTTCCTCCGCGACCTACGGCGGCGACTGGCTCAGCATGCCCCATACCCACTACTGCTCCGAGCTCTTCTATGTGATTGACGGCGTCGGGCAGTTCCAGGTAGAGGACAATATTTTCCCTGTTTCCGCCAACGATCTGGTGGTGATCAACCCCAATGTCTCCCACACAGAGCTCGGGTTTAATGCCAATCCATTGAAATATATCGTCCTTGGAATCGAGGGGCTGGAGCTTTCCGTGGAAAACAGCAGCGCCAACTTCTGCATTGTAAATTTCAAGGAAATCAAGGATTCCATCAGCTTCTATCTGAAGATGATGCTCCGGGAAATTGAAACCCGATCCCCCGGCTATGAAACCGTCTGTCAGGATTTGATGGAAATTCTGATCGTCCTTCTCGGACGCCAGACCAATTTTTCCATGATCCTGAGCCCTGCAAATAAAAAAGCGTCCCACCTCTGTGATTCTGTGAGACGCTACATCGACCAGAACTGCGGGGACGATCTCGCCCTCGAGCAGCTGGCAGGTAATTTCCATGTAAACAAATATTATCTGGTGCATGCCTTTACCGATGAGTATGGGATCTCCCCCATCAACTATCTCATGCATGCCCGTGTAAGAAAGGCTGAGAAGCTGCTGGCAACCACCGACTACTCCCTCTCTGTCATCAGCCGAACCTGCGGCTTCTCCTCCTCCAGCTATTTTTCCCAGGCCTTCAAAAAGATAGCTGGGGTTTCTCCCAGCAGCTACCGCAGGTTGAGCAAATCATCGGATCAACAGACGGAATAAAGCACAGAAAGGCTTTTACGCTCTTTCTTCTGTTTTCAGCACAAGCGTCTCGTATCCGGCAAGAGTCACTTCGCCGTACAGAGACTCTCCGGTATAAAGATTCTTCATCGTCTCCTTCAGCCGGATCGCCTGATTCTCCTTGCTGTAGTTCAATACGAAGAAATACTTCGCTCCATTCTTCACACGAACCGCAATTTCGCATTCCTTCGGAAGCTCAACAACAGCTTCATACGGCGACTCTACACCAAGCTTCCGGAAGAACACCTCTGCGGTCTTTTCCGTAAATGCGCCGCCGAAATAAAGGACCCTTCCCTTTCCAAACAAATGCTCCGTCAACGCAGGCACGCCTTTATAATAGCTGTTTGCATACAAAGCGAGCACCTTTGTGTCTTCTTTTGCTTCCAGCTCATCATTAAAGACAGCAGCTTCCACCATTTCACCGTCCCAATCCGCATAGACCGGCGCCTCTTCTTCCGCAACAAGGGTAAATTCCACAACCTCCGCACCGGCAAGCTCCCTTGCAAGTCCGGGAAGGTTCTCCTGCACGCATCTTCCGTTTTCATTCTTCATCCCGGCACGGCACCCAAGGACAAGCACTCCGCCCTGCGAAACATATTCTGCCAGAACCGCCGTCTGCTGCTCATCCAGAAGGAGCGCATGCGGATAGAACAAAACACGGTACCGCTTCAGATCCTCCACGGTCGATTCTCTGCGAAGGTATACAAAATCAACCGGAGTATGCGTCATCTGAGAAGCGGTGTAAAGCCCCATTCTGCTGGTATTCTCGATATTCCCATGCCAAACATCAAGCTCTGCGTCAAACTTGTTGTCATAGGTTTCGACAATGCCGATCTTCGCTTCATATTCTGAACCGGCAAGCTCCGAAATGGCCTCGAATTTTCTGTGAATTTCGCGTATTTCGCGGATTCTCCGGTTCTCACGGCTGCTGTAATCCAGAATGCCATGCCAGTATATTTCCGTTCCCATCGTGCAGGTTCTCCACCGGAAATAACCGATGTAATCCGCGCCGTGCGCGATGCTCTGCATGGTCCAGAGTGTAATCTGGCCGGGACGGGGTGTCGGAGCCTCCATTCCGGTATTCCATCCGTTCGCCCCGGACTGCTGCTCCATAATACCAAAGATTCCCTGAAGAGACCGCACTTCGTCCAGATTCATGCACCACATCCGGTCCTTTAATTCGTTCATTTCGATGAAATGGGAATTCAGGCCATACGCCATGTTCGGATAGGAGTCATAGGTCATGAAATCCAGGCTTTCGCTCGTCATTCGATGATTATCCAGATCACCGAACAGGCCATTGGTAGTGATAAAATCTCCGGGCTTGATATATTTCCGCAGAATATCGCTCTGCAGCTTCGCCCACCTACAGGCACTGTCGGACACAAAGCGCTTGTAATCCAGTACCTCATGCGGATTTGTGTTGTTGCTGAGAGTGGTGCGCGGAACGTATACCTCCCCCCAGGACGTATAGGTCTGATTCCAGAAGGCGGTTCCCCAAGCGGCGTTCAGTGCCTCAATGGTTCCGTATTTCTTCTTCAGAAATTCCCGGAACGCAATCGTGTCGCTATCGGAGTAGAACTCATTCATTTCACAGTTGATCTCATTGTCAAGCTGCCATCCGATGATTGCCGGATGCTTTGCATAGTGCTCCCCCAACCGTTCCGTCAATTCTCTGGTGAATCTTTGATAAATCAGCGAGTTATAATTGTAATGCCGCCTTGCACCATGCCGGTACAAAACGCCGTCCTGCCTCGCATTCAGAACCTCCGGATACCGATCCGTCAGCCATGCGGGCGGAGTTGCGGTGGGCGTGCAGAAAATCACCCGCATTCCCTTTTTCTCACACAGGTCCAGAAATTCATCAAAGAAATCCCATGTATATTCTCCCTCCCGGGGCTCGAATTTGTTCCATGAAAACTCCGCAATCCGGATCACCTCAATTCCTGTTTCCAGCATGCGTTCCAGATCCTCTTCCCACATGCTCTTGTCCCAGTGCTCCGGATAATAATCCGTGCCCATAATGATTCGATCACCGTTTAACAAATAACTCATATTATACCTCTTAGCAGAATCATTTACAGACGAGGCTCGAACATAATACTCTGCCTCTTAATGTCTTCACAATCACTTTGTAAGTTTGCGGATAATTTCCTGAATCTGATCCACCGGCGTGTCCAGCTCTCTGGAAATCTGATCTGCGGAATAATGCAGTTCCTTATAATAGACCTGTATCATCCCTTCCAGCTTTCCCTGTGCAAGACCTTCCAGTTTTCCCTGTGCAAGTCCTTCCATTTTCCCTTCTTCTCTGCCCTTATTCTCAACCTTGTCTAACACTGTGCACATACTGGTACCTCCCTTTCCCGGCAGTTCCTCTATGACCTCTTCAAATCTCCGGTCATCCGTCAGAACTGACATTAATTTTAACGTTTCATCCACGTGCTGCAGCAGATCCGCGCTCGGCTTGTAATCATTCGTCATCCGTTTCTGAACCAGATAGTCTGCGACATACCGGAAATCGTTCCGAAACAGCTTCACCTTCTCCGGTGTCAGAAAAGCAATTTCATAAAGATTCTTTAGACCTATTGCGGCTCCGGATTTCTCCGGAGCCGCAACGTCACCAAAAGAGTGTTTATGCCATGGATACTCAGCTTCTTAATGTCTTCTCAATCACTTTGCAAGCTTACGGATGATTTCCTGAATCCGATCCACCGGAGCGTCCAGTTTCCCGGCAATCTGGTCTGCGGAATAGTGCAGTTCCTTATAATAGACCTGAATCATCCCTTCCAGCTTTCCCTGTGCAAGTCCTTCCAGTTTTCCTTCTTCTCTGCCCTTATTCTCAACCTTGTCCAATACTGTGCACATACTGGTACCTCCCTTTCCCGGCAGTTCCTCTATGACCTCTTCAAATCTCCGGTCATCCGTCAGAACTGACATTAATTTTAACGTTTCATCCACGTGCTGCAGCAGATCCGCGCTCGGCTTGTAATCATTCGTCATCCGTTTCTGAACCAGATAGTCTGCGACATACCGGAAATCACTCCGAAACAGCTTCACCTTCTCTGGTGTCAAAAAAGCAATTTCGTAGAGATTCTTCATCTCGTAATCACTGACATACGGCTCAAACCCTTCCGGAATGTCCATCAGATCTGTCAGATGATGGCTGTAATTCCACGGCGTTGTGCCGAAGTACAGAACCAATGTGATCACCGGATAAATGTGGTCCGGATCCTCATGCAGGAGCTGCGCACGGTATGATTGTCCATCATAGCCAATCTGCCGCACCGGCATGAACTTTTCGGTTGACGTCTGATGTTCAAAGCCAAACAGCGTAATCGTTGTCTTGCCGCTTTTCAGCAGCTTGGACACATCTCTTTCCTGCTCATGTATCCTTCCGTCCGCTTTGTACTGGCTCCGATCCTTCACCGTTTCCAGATCATCTGCCGCTACGATTTGTTTTCCATCAAAGAGCAACACGTTCACAATATCAGCGAATACATCATTATAATCTGCCAGCAGTTTCTCGGTAACATCTTTCTCTGCCATGTTTCCCTCAGCTTTCTCTCCGGGCCCCCGCTATGCTCCTATATTGTACCAAAACAGAGTACCTCAAAGGAAACATTTTCATTCTTCACTGAACCAGGCAAAAAACGCTTCCATTCCATTCAGAAATAATGAACGGCAATAAACAGCAATCGCCTCCACCCGTAAAACGGGTGGTTCGGGATGCGGGCTATAAGCCCGCGTTACTAGCCAGCGCCTAAAGGCGCTGGCTTTCGCTTTTATGGCCCTTGGTCGCTTTCGCTCCCTCGGGCTCCGCTCAAGCCAACTTGCTTTTATCTCCTGACTGCTCCTAAAGGAGCTCTCTTATCTGTTTATCTTTGGATCCTTTCCAGGCTGCGCCCCGAAAGGATCCTCGTATTCCCTTACACTCATTTTATCCTTCAGGATATCTGCTCTCTCCTGATCCCGTATGTACTTCTTTATCGTTGCATCGTTCAATCCAACCGTACTTACATAATACCCATCTGACCAGAAGTGTCTGTTTCCAAACTTGTATTTCAAGTTTCCATGTCTGTCGAACATCATCAGTGAACTTTTTCCCTTCAGATATCCCATAAACGATGACACACTGAGTTTCGGCGGTATACTCAAAAGCATATGTACATGATCTGGCATCAAGTGTCCTTCCAAAATCTCCACTCCCTTATAGGCACATAAATCATGCAGTATCCTGGCCAGATCTGCTTTATATTGATTGTAAATTATCTTTCGCCTATACTTTGGCGTGAAGACAATATGGTATTTGCATGTCCATTTGGTATGTGCTGCGCTATTTGCCTTCGGCATAAAATCACCTTTCCTTTCTTCAATAGTGGCTTGAGCACCTCTATTGTACGGAAAGGTGATTTTTATGTATAACTTTTTTACTCGCACCCGCATAGCGGGTGGTTTTTTGCTTCGCAAGGATTCGCTTGCTTCGCAACCTCATCGCAAGCTCAGCAGACTTAAGTCAAAAGCTAAACAAAAATCCCTTGAAACCATCATAGTTTCAAGGGATCACACAGAGCGCCAGACGAGGCTCGAACTCACTGATTTTACAAGAAAGCATTTAAAGAAAGGGCTTTGCCGAGCTCCAATCCCTATGGTAACAAAATTGTCTTCCCTTTCCTGGCCCAACCTTTCGTTTTATTATTCCACCAATTTTTTCTCTTCATCTTCCTCGTTCTGCTGTAGAATATCACGCTCAGTTCATGCAGTATGTCTTGCAGTCTGCAATACAACGAATTACAATGTGATCAACAGGAGGTATTTGATATGAAAGACTCAACCGTAAGTGCCCGTGTTGAAAATAATGTAAAGATCGAAGCAGAAGACATTCTGCAGAAGCTTGGTGTTCCTGTTTCTGTTGTAATTAATTCCCTTTACCGTCAGATCATTTACCATCATGGTGTTCCTTTCTCTCTGACGATTCCGGCAGAGCCAGGAACCGTTGATGCAATGTCTGATGCCGAATTGAATGCAAAACTCCAGCACAGCTACGCTCAGGCGATTTCCGGTGAAGGCAGACCAATGAGCGAGGTGTTTGACGATCTGGAAGGGGGTCTTAAATAAGTGGACTCCTATGAAATCATCATTACACCGGATGCAGAAACTGACCTTTTTGAAATCAGAGACTACATCGCATACACCTTGTTAGTCCCGGATATCGCATTGAATTACATTCGTGCCATCCGCAGCGAGCTGCAAAAACTGACGTACATGGCTTCCAGTATCGCTCCTATAGAACAGGAGCCATGGCACTCCAGAGGTGTGCGAAAAATCATCGCCAAGAACTTTTACATCTATTACAGACCAGATGATGCATCCGGCAAGGTGTATATTCTGAATGTAATCTACGCAAAGCGGGATCAGCTCAGAGCACTAAAAAATATGAATCTGCACGATTAACCGAAAGGCTGTCCTTATTCGTAAGGGTTGCCTTTTTCTGTCTCCAATCTCAGGGTGTAGCGGATGGATTCCTTTTGAGGTTCCAAATAGGAAGTTTCTCAGCAGCATCTGGTTGATCGTATGAAGAAATACTACGACCTCCTGATCTGTGATAATTACCTCCTAAATCATAAACCATAGTCTTTGCGAATATCAGTAAATACCTGCTTTACGGGTTTTGTTCTGCCTGCAGCCATATCCGCATACCCTTTTTCCAGTTCCGCATTCAATTCTGCTTCGGCCAATTCTGCCTGCTCTTTCACATCTGGCTCTATTCTTGCGTACAGCAGCAATACATTTTTCTTCTTCACAGACTGTGTAGCTTTATTTCAGCCCCATTTCAATTTTAAAATTTCTGACATATTTATTATAGATATTCTATAACGTTTATCACGAAAGGAGGATTTATGGATAACATTTACATTGCGGTGGTAAGTCAGAATTACGCCGCAGATGTTCCACATCAGGATATTCCGGGCACTGACCTTTGTTGCATCGCAAAAACCTACCATGACAAAAGCCCTTTTCCTCATGTGGTTACGACCGAAGATCTTCAGGCAGAAAGACTTACCGATGAAGAACTTTTTGAGCTTGCCTACCCGTCTGTCTCGCCCGATCACTACTGCATTCGATCAATCGAGCAAGCCCTTGGCGGTGTTATGGGTGAGGAAATTGCAGCGGATCTCACTGCCGATCTCCCCCACGGAACCATTTTTGTCGTTTCCAACAAGGATGGTCTGGACGGAGCTTCTGTTCTGGCCAGCCCGGAAGCGATGCAGCTCATTCAGGCACACCTCGGCGGCGAGCTGATCATCATTCCCAGTTCAGTTCATGAGATTCTTGTGCTGCGCAGGGAAGATGCCCCCGGCGTATCCGACCTGAACCAAGTCATTCGGGAGGTTAATCAGGCGGAAGTCGCTGAGAAAGCCAGACTTGCCGATCATGCTTTCAGTTTCAATAGCCGACTGAGCATTGCGCGTGACGAAGCACTTTCCCAAGATCAAGAATGCACTAAAAAGAAAGAGAGGATATTGGTATGAAAGTAACTACCGATAATTTGAGAAAAGCAATCGGTTTGTCAGATCTTATTGCCAGCAGAACAGTTGTCGCGGATGTTCCTGATGGCTCCGAAGCTCCCGCTGACATCCCCTATGATCTGGACACATATCCTTTGGATCAGCCCTATGAAGACGATTCAGCCAACGAAGTTCCCCCAGCTGACATCTCTGATCCATGCGAAGATCTTCCATTCGACTGACACTTTTGGGAAAAGGAGGCTTCATGAGCACACGTTCTGAACAAGTCAAAGCCCTGACCGCTCAGCTTGAGCAGGGCGTTAAAGATGTCTTTCATAGTGACAACTACCTGAATTTTCTGCGCACTATGGCGAAGTTCCATTCCTACTCCGTAAAGCCGGGGAGCAGGGAATACGCATCCTTGCTCCCGCTCCTTATAAGTGCCACGAAGAAGTGGAGGATCCAATCACCCATGAACAGGTTCTTCGTCCGATCACCGTGATGTCATATCGCACCGCTGTATGCTTCGATTACTCGCAGACTGAAGGGTAGCCTCTTCCCGAACTGATACATGAACTTACCGGAGATGTCTCCCAGTACGAAGATCTTCTGGAAGCAATTCGACGGATTTCTCCAGTTCCCATTGATTTCATGGCCGTTCCCGGTCAGGCTTACGGATATTTCAGTCCAAGCGAAAGTAAGATCGCCATTCAGTCCGGTCTCAGTCAGGTTCAGACAGTCAAGACAGCCCTGCATGAACTGACACACAGTCTGCTTCATAACAAGGACGTTCTTAAAGAAAATCAGAAAGATCGTCGGACCATTGAGATCGAAGCCGAAAGCACTGCCTTTGTCGTCTCCTCTTCTCTCGGTCTTTCTGTGGAAGAGTACTCTTTTCCCTATGTCGCTTCATGGTCCAGCAGCCAGAGTGTCAAAGAGCTGAAATCTTCTCTGGAAACCATCCGGCAAACCTCATCTCACATCATTGACCAGCTTCAGGCTGAAATGCGTTCCATTCAGATGGAACGATCTCAGGAACAGATCATCGTCCATCAGGAACTCCCGGAACACATTCAGCACCAAGCTCACATCAGCCTGTAAGAAGCGGAAAGGAATATCAAAATGTCCTACACAAAATCGCAGCTTCAACATCAGAAAGAACTGGAAGTAGCAAGAGAACGCATCCGTAATCGTAAGAAAAGAACGCGGCGATTGATTCAGTTCGGAGCAATCGCCGAGTCTTTTTTCCCCGGTTCCGATCGGCTGACGCCGGAAGAATTTCAGAATCTTTTATCCTCCCGTCTTTCCCCGTCAGGGCGCCGCAATCCTCCGGAAGAGGATCAGGACATAAGCCAAGCTGATAACGCAGGATGCGTTATAAAAGATTGGCGCACTTAGTAGTGAAAGTATCTGGTTTGTGAAAGAGGTGATACCTATGATTGCCTATCTTCATGCCGAAACCTTGAAGCGTAGTGCTGGAAGAAGCATTGTCGCAAGCAGCGCCTATATCAGTGGAGAAAGGGAAACAAACGAGTATACCGGCCTCACTCATGACTACCGGGCCAAAAGCGGCATCGTACACTCCGAAGTCCTGCTCCCATCCAATGCTCCGCAGTCTTTCCATTCCGCCGAAAAATTATGGTCCAGTCTGGAATGCGCTGAGAAGAGTCCGCAGGCTAAGCTGAGGCTGAGCATCGTTGCTGCTATTCCGAATGAAATTCCAAAGGAACAGTGGATCCCTCTTGCAAAAGAATTCTGTCAGCATTTTGTTGATCAAGGTTGCTGTGTACAGTTTGCCATTCATAATCCGGTCGCGCGGAATGATCGCGGCATTCCGATCAATGCACAAGGATTCCCTGCAAAAAGTCCCGAGGAATACCAGTACCTTAATCCTCACATCCACTGTCTGGTATGTCAGCGGATGCTGAACGAAAACGGAAAATGGCTGTCCCGGACATCCTGTCAGTACATTGTTCAAGATATGCGCACCGGCGATGTCTGCAGCATGACAGCAAAAGAACTAAAGGCGGCCGGAGAACAGTGGCAGAAGCAGTACCAGTACAATACCGGGACACAGCTTCAGTGGATGACAAAACAGGAAGCTTCCTGCATGGGATATGAACGCGTCAGCCGAACACCCCGTATGACCAGACACGGCACTTCCACTCCAGAATCCGCCTATGTCAACAGCCCACAGTTTCTGCATGATGTGCGTTTCCACTGGCAGGAATCCGTGAACAACTTTCTGAATCAGTATGCGCCCGACATTACGGAACGAATTGATATGCGAAGCTACAAGGAGCAGAAAAACAATAAGATTCCACAGCTGCACCTCGGTCCCTCTGCCGCCAAGGAAGAGCGAAAGCAATCCCGCCTCACTGCAGAAGGAACAACGGTTACCGGAAATGTGTCCGGATACCTGTCCGCACTGAATCGAGAAATCCGGCGTCACAATCACATGATTGACCTCTACTCTGCGCAGGAACGAGAAGCAATGCAGATTGATCAGGAAGCCGAACGACAGGCAGCCTTACTTGAAGTTTACCGCCGACAATGGATCTCCGCCCGCTGCTACGACATTTCCCTGACAAAACAGTTTCAGCGGCTTCGTGTCCGCTACGGATATGAAGACGAATCCAAACTGCAAAAAAATCAGCAGCTCTTGAACCAAGCTTTTCGCAAGGTCCGGATGAAAGAAGAACTGCTGCATACAGCCAAGCAACAGGTTTCGGAATCAAAAGAGCGATATCTCAAACAAAAAGCCCTCGTTCCGGTAAGAATCAAACACCTCGTCGCAAGCTATCAGACCAGATACCGGCAGGAATTCACTGCCTCACAACTTGCCTCTGCCATCGGTGAAACCATGCAGCTCGTGCAGCAGGTGGAAGAATCAATTCTTCGTGAAGAAGAGCAAGTGGAATGGCAACAACGACAACAATGAAAGGAGTATTTCAACGATGATGACAAATAACGCTTTTATCAATGCGATCGATGATCATATGATCAAAGAGGTAACATCCACTCTTTCGGCCTACCAGAAAGTCAATATACTGTCTGCTGTAAGGAGAGATCCTGCTTCTGCTCTTTACCGCATGGATGCCTGCTACGTAAATTGGCACGACCGCAATGTCAACTCCGGCCGCTCGTGCATCCGTGACATTCCCTTTTTGATCCAGCTCATAATCCTGAACCAGATTGCCCGCAACGAATTTTTTGATGCTGTGTCAAATTAACCTTTACGTTTTCTTGGACCGCTTTTCTGCGACCGGAAAGGACAGAAAAGCGGTTTTATCCAGTATCAAAATAGACGGTCGTCTATATTGGACTGCAGAGCCACCGTCTATCTTAATTCGAGGAAAGCAACTATGAACAGGACCTATGGATATTGCCGAATCTCAACCGCCAAGCAGAACATCTCACGTCAGATCCGTAACATCACACGTTCCTATCCGGATGCCCGGATCATTGAAGAGACCTACACCGGAACCACGACGGACCGCCCGGCCTTTGACCGGATGCTGCGTCAGCTCCAATCCGGCGATACAGTAGTCTTCGACTCTGTCTCCCGCATGTCCCGCAATGCGCAGGAAGGCTTTGCGCTCTACAAGCAGCTCTATGATCAGGGAATCCGTCTCATCTTCCTGAAGGAGCCTCAGATCAACACCGACACCTACCGTCAGTCTCTGCAGACCGCAATTCCAATGACCGGAACCGCTGTCGATCCGATTCTGAAGGGTGTGAACGCCTTCCTGATGTCTCTTGCCGAGACCCAGATCCGTCTTGCCTTCGAACAGTCGCAGAAGGAAGTGGACGATCTCCGCCAGCGAACCAGAGAAGGAATAGAAACTGCCAGACGGAACGGAAAACAGATCGGACGTCAGCCCGGCAGCCAGGTCCACCGGAAACGGGAAGCCGACATTAAGGAGCAGATCCGAAAATATTCCCGGGGCTTCAACGGGTCCCTGACAGATCCCGAGACCATGAAGCTGATCGGCGGCATATCGCGCGGCACCTACTACAAATACAAAGCGCAACTACGATAGGCGACCTTTTTCGACAGGCTGAATCGGGGCGCAGCCTACATTGGCTGCGCCCCGATGTTTTTTATTACTTCATTTTGCCCTTGTAGACTAAGTAGGAATACACATAGATCCAAATCGTGCCGCCGAAAATCGCCACCATCAGCACAACCATCGAAACGACCTCGCCCAGCGCCTTGCCGAATATGCTGAACAGCAGCATCAACACGCCCATTACCACAAAGGTAATGCCGCCCATATGCTGTGTGCGGTTCCAGTTATGCTCATCGTTGAGCGCCCACGGCGTCCGGCAGCCAAAGGTGAAGTTCTGCTTGATCTGCGGCATAAAGTTGCCCAAAACAAGGAACAGCACGCCGCAGCCGCCCAGCACCAGCGTCGACACCATGCTTTCGCCGCCCGGCATCAAGCCAAAGCTGTCCAGCGCAGACATCCACGACATACCGATCATAAACAGGGTCATCAGCAGGGTAAAGACATTCCACGCCTTTTCAAAGCGGGCAAAGTTTTCGTGCTTGGGGTCTATCCTGCGCACCACCTGCATCATCAATACGATGCCAAACGGCAAAAGCGCTATCACAAGAACCTGCCACTTGTCACCCCAGCCGTCCGCCTGACCGTTCACGCCCCAGTGCATCGGCACCATTTCGGGCAGGGCAGGGTAGACGCAGAGCTGCGCCGCAAGGTTTGCGGCACACAGCGCCAGCATAATCCAAAACAGCTTATTCTTTTTCATTGTGATTGCCTCCTTGCATAAGTCCCAAATCGTAAAACCATTTCATCAGTTCCTGAAACACCGTCATATTTACGTTGTACACGATGTTTTGCCCGCGGCGCTCATCCTGCACCAGACCGGCGCTTTTCAGTATCGCCAGATGGTGACTGACCGACGGCTTTGTCATATCAAACTGTGCGGCAATTTCGCCGGCGGTCAGCTCGTTTTGCGCCAACAGTTCTAAAATCCGGCGGCGCGTAGGGTCTGCCAACGCCTTGAATCCGTCCCCCATAGGTTTGGTTTCGCTCCTTTCGCAAGTTTTATATTTAGATAATTATCTAACTGTATTACAGTCAACATACACCCGCTGACGTGCGCTGTCAATAGAGGAATTGCAATTTTTCTGATATGCAAAAAAGTACCGCCGAAGCGGTGCTTCAGACTGTCGATAAACCTAACGGGACGATTGCGAACTTTCGGCAGGTTTGTAGGGAACGGTCTTGACTGTTCCGTGCGACTTAACCGGATAGTACGATGTATCGGGAAATAGCGCGCCATTCGGCGCGATTTTAATGCGCTGCGCGCAGCCAGCGGTACGGCGCGGTCGAGACACGCGCCCTACATTACTACCCGAAAAAGGGCTTTTTCTACAAGCTGATATATATTATCAGATTTATTCACCTTAATATCATGTGATGCTACTCTTTCTTACCTCATCAGTTTCTCCCAATCCTCATTGCTGCTCTGTATTTCCTCAGACAGAGCGTTCAGCTCCTTGTCTTCATAGTAGGCTGCCCGTTGCAGCCGGTAGATGCCGTAGGGGCTGATCAGAAGCTCCTTCCCTTCGCTCTGCAAACGCAGCAGTTCATCCGCTGTGTACAGTGCCTGAAGCTGATAGGAGGTCGTATACTTCCGCGCAGCATAGCTGCCGGTGCTGCTCATCTGCCGCTGCAGGAACTGGCCGCCCAGCTTCTCAATCCATTGTGCGGTAGCGCGGTCCTTCGCCGACAGGATGATCGTGTACTCACAGTTACTCACCAGATCGTCCACACCTGCCTTGGATCCAATGGATTCCTCGAACGCAGAGATGGTCTGATTGATGATGTAGAGAATCACTCCTTTGCTGCGCAGTGTCTTGATGGACGAGGTCAGGAGCTTTGCCATGTCCGATGAGCCATTCAGCACGCGCGAAATCTCGTCCAGAACGAACAGGCAGCCTCTCCCGTTATCCTTGAACGAATCCGGCAATTCCATGGCTGCATCCAGCATCTGTGCCAGAATGATGCGCGTCAGAGAGCTGTACTGCTCCAGCTTCGATTCATCCAATGTCAGGTAAACAGACCGCCGTTCCTGATGCAGTGTATCTGGTGACACTCTGCGCGGATTAACCTTCAGCATATAGCGCAGGTCCTGATCATTGGCGAAGACCGTCAGCCCATTGCACAGGCTGCTGTAGACCGATCCCAATGTCGCATTTCCTGCCTCCTTGATCATGCCGGAAAACTGATTCAGATACTTGTACTCCGCACTGGTAGGCCGTGCCGTCTCCAGTACGTGCTGAACCTGTTGCTCCACAGGTTCTCCCAGAATTCTGTCAATGATATCAATCATTTCCGGATTTTGTCCTCTGCTGAGCGCATCCTGTACATAAGCGATACTCAGACCATTTCCGAGATTCCGCGCAGCATCCACGAAATACGGCTGCTTGTCATTCGGCGACTTCGGAACCAGATAGAGTATGATCTGATTCATTGTGGTAATAATTTCCTGTGTGGTCGGCTTTCTGCCCCGATGCAGCTTGTACAGCATGTCATAGCCCATCAGAGACCGGTCATTGATACTGACAATGCAGCCATTCTCATCCGAATAGCGAATGGACTTATAGCTCAGCTCTCCTTTCAGATCCAGCACGAAAAGACTCCTCTGACTGGATTCACTGTCTTCTCTTCCATCAACGCTTTTCTTCATTCCTGCATTCACAAGAAGAGTGGAGAGCAGCAGAACAGATTTTCCAGATCCAGACTGCCCCAGGACAAGCACATGTGCAGGACGCCCTGTGTCACAGACATACCTGTTCCGGTATTTCCCGAGAATGATTCCCTGCGGTCGCTTCTTCAGAAGCTTCTCCGGCGGCCTCGGATGGTCAAACCTCTCCTTGCGGCTCCATGATTCCGGATCTCTCGTGCTGCCCTCGACAAGAGCAAACATCCATACCAGCACACCGACCATCAGACAGATCCCGCGATATCCGCTCTCCGCCGGAACAACTCCTCCACTCAGCTGTCCCATGCACCAATAGCAAAGTTTTGCCGTCAGAGGAATAAGTGGCATCGTAAACAATAAATACTGAATTTTCTTCATATACATGCTCCTTTCGCCATGAATCGTGATACCTTAGAGTAAATATGCCTATCCGCTATATGCGATAGGAAAAAGGAGCCCTCTTATGGCGGATCACGAATTCCCCTGCCTCATGTTCTATCTGGAAAATCAGACCTGTGCAGACAAGTTTCTTCGGTTTTTACACGAGAATGCAATTATCCCCGAACTCATTTCAGAACATCAGTCCGGCCGCTCCTATGCGGTAGCCTCTGCCGATCTGAACAGTGCTCTCCAGCACACAGCTTCCAAGCCCTCTGCTAATTCCATTGGGCGTCCCCGTGCTGATGTCACCGCTGATGCCATCGCTCATGAGTACTACGAACAGGGACTCTCCATTGCAACGATCATGGAGAGGTACGGAATCAGCCGTGCCACCGTTAACCGCAGGCTGAATGAAGCTGCTGCCAAAGGACTTCACGTGCGTGAATACCGCCGCAGGCCGAATGCTACGATCTGAATCTCAGGAAGTCCTTGATCCTCTGACAATCCTCCGGAGACTGATGCGTCCCGGCATATTCCAACAACTCCTGTGAGGCCTTCGGACGGTATTCTGCGAGCAGCTTTTGCAGATACCCGATATCATTTCCCACCATCTGATACACAGCAGCTACGGCCGGCAGCGCATTCCGGACATAGCGAAGCTGATGTTCAACATTGAATTCCTTTGTCTCCGTTGCCAGCTGCATCTCCTCAGCATCTGCGACAAACTGTTCCCATCTTTTCAGAACCGTACACCTCGATATGTTCTTATTGTCACGTCTGATGATTCTGAAATAGTGCTTCAGCTGACTCTGCGTAACCGCCGATACATTGCCATCCGCCTGAATCAGCTGCTATGCTGCGTGCCCTGTTTTTCTTGAACTCAAATTCCCAGCGAACGGTCTTCTCAGGATGTTGAATGGAGGTCTCAACATTCCTGTTGTTCTGTTCTTCCTCTTGTTTGTCATAAATCCGGACATAGACCGCACCCTTTCGATTTCCGAACGTAAGCGCAGATCCGACAATCTGACTGCTCTTCTCCTGCGTACGCCACCCACTGCTGCGAAACCTGCATACAATCTGACGGTGCTGCTGATATCGATGCAGAGCATCCAGTGTAAAGTGATTTCCGCCGAGGTCGTCCAGTGCCAGATCAATACGCGTATTTGCACAATGCAGAAGGGAAAACCATCTCGCGCACCGTAAAGGCAAAGACAATTGAAGAGCTGAAGGACAAGATCTACAAGTATCACAAAGATATGCTCCCTTCCAGCCTCACCTTTGCCGAGATGTTTCAGAAGGCTCAGCAGGATGTATTCCGGTATGTGAAGCAAGACAGCGATGCGTATCACAGCAAGCTCAACAGCTTTAACCGCAGGCAACAGCTGTTTGACCGCTTTATCACAGGAACGTCTTGGGAAAAGAAGAAGATCACCACCTTCACTGTGCAGGACATTGATGACTTGATCCTTTACAATCTGCAGCGCTATGATCTGCGCACCAGAGCATTGTCCAGCCTGAAGTCCATCATCCGTATGACCTTTGATTATGCTGTCAGTCACGGATGCATCAGACACAATCCCTACCCGGATCTGGATTCCAGAAGGTACCGGGATCTTCTGGTTCCCGATGCGCCGGTAAGAGAACGCGGCTATACGGAAGATGAGCTGAACAGGATTCTCAACTATCTGCACCAGAAGGAAGAAAGCGATCCCAAATGCACCACAAGCTGGGCGTTGGAACTCGTCGTTATCTGTGCGCTGCGAAGAGGCGAGGTTCCGCCCCTTCGTCTGGAAGATATTCAATGGGGACGTCAGCCGGGACTGTATCTTCATCGAACGCTGTTGGAAGTCAAGAACACTGACAGTGACAACAAGATTGGGTACTATCCTGTAGAACACACCAAAACACACAAGGACCGGCTTTACCCAATGTCCGACCAATTGAAAGAATTTCTGGACCGATATCTGCCGATTCGGAACGCTCACTATCCGACCAGTCCTTTCCTGTTTCCAGCGCGCAGATGGGACAATAAGAACCACCGTTGGGAAGAGGGCGGCATGATCACCGATCAGACCATTCCAAGCTTTTACAGCAGGATGTGCACCCAGCTTGGCATCAAGAGAGATTCATCCTGCATCCGGGGTACTCATGCCTTCCGCCGCAACGCAATTACCGACACAATGGTAGCGTCCGGCGGCAACATCGATCTGACCGCTCAGATTTTCGGAAATTCCCCGGAGACAATTCGGAAAGCTTATCTTCTGGACATGAACTATGACGCAAAACTGGCAGCCTTAAACGGCTGCCAGCAGAAAGAAGCAATGGTGGTTTGATGTGATTTTGCAAGGATTTTCATTGGTAACACGTGGTAACAAGCAAGAGATCCCCGGAAATCATTGATTTCACAGGGATCACACAGAGCGACAGACGAGGCTCGAACTCGCGGTCTCCACCTTGGCAAGGTGGCGCTTTACCAACTAAGCTACTATCGCATTTATTATTTTCTTCCCTCAGGTGATCTTCTGTAGAAGTTCTGTTCCTTGGGACGAGTGTTATAATACTATATCCACAGAACGATGTCAAACCCTTTTTGAAAATATTTTAAAAAACTTTTTCGAGTCCATTTACGTTGTTTTCGATAAGGGTGCTGCCGCAGGCACACAACCTGCAGCAGCCTCCTTCCGGGTGAAGTCACAGCCTGAAACGATTGTCGAATCAGCGATAAGACTCCAGGATCTCAAGTCTGCACTTCAGCTCCTTCTGCAGAGACAGATAAATATATCTCCCGCTTCCGTCCGAGTAGTTTCCTTCCTGCTCCACCACAGCGTCGAACTCCTTCTTAAGGTGGTCAATGACTTCATCCGCATTATCTACCTGAAACGCAATGTGATGAATTCCTTCCCCGTATTTGTCCAGATGATCTCTCCATACAGAGGGCTCATGATTCGGTTCGATCAGTTCAAGCTGAACTCCGGGAGTCAGATCGAAAAAGGCAAGCTTCGCAGCTGCCTTGGGTGCAGGTTCCCCGAAGACCTTCGTCTGTATGACATCAACCTCTCCCACTCCTTTTGTCTCAGGCTCTGTCACGCCAAAGAGCAGAGCGTACTTCTTTTTGGTCTCCTCAATGTCATTGACCACAAAGCCCACCTGCGAAAACCTTGCGTGATTCAGAATCTCCTTTAAGCTCATTTTCTTTTCCTCCTTTTCATCCCATGCTCTTTTATTCTGCACTCGTTTGCCTTGTGCGAATGGTATCCATACATTTATCACCAGCATGTCCGGGCTCGTACCAGGTCTGACTCTCCCCTGATTTCAGAATTCCTGTCAGGACATCCAGAACATGCAGTGTCATTTCTTTTCCAACGGCAGCCGGGCGATGCTCCTGAATTGCCCTTACCAGCTCTGCAACGCCAAGTCCCCGGACATATTCGCCAACATCCTGAGCCAGCTCAGGTATCGCAAATGCTTCCCCGTTTCCATGATCATCTCCGCCCATGCACGCAGCAAGCTTTTGCTCTTTTCGATATATCTTCGGCACACCTCCATGATGATTGGGATCCGGAACCATCATGGTTCCCTCCGTTCCATACACTTCAAACAGAGGAAGCGACGATTTCCAGATGTCGAAGCTGAAGTTCATGTTGACACGAACACCGTTTTCCATCTCCATCAGAACTGCATAATAGGTCGGCACCTGTACGTCCACGATCTCCCCTTTTCGCGGCCCGTTGTAGATTTCTCTTTGATCAAAGCCTTTTCCCTGAAGGGAAATCAACCGCTTTACAGGTCCGAACATACTCACCAGAACAGTAAGATAGTAGGCTCCCATATCATAGATCGGTCCGCCTCCTTCCGAATAGAACGGCTCCGGCGAAGGGTGCCAGGTTTCCACTCCGGAAGTCATCATATTGGCTGTGACATACAGCGGTTTTCCAATCCACCCATCCTGCATCAGCTTCCTGCAGGTTGTCATCGCACTGCCAAGAAATGTATCCGGAGCGCTTCCAGCATAAAGTCCCCTGGACTCCGCAAGGGTAAAAATTTCCTCCGCTTCCTCTACGCTCAGAGCAAACGGCTTCTCACAGAAGACATGCTTGCCGGCATTCAGAATCTTGCGATTGATTTCCGTATGAAACTTCGGCGGCGTCAGATTGATCACCAGCTCAATATCTTTTCGTTCCAGAAGCTCATCCACGCTGCAGCAGACAGGAATCTGAAATTCCTCCGCCAGTTTCTTCGCCTTGTCCATAGAAGCATTTGCCACTGCCTCGATCGAAACAAGGTCAGAATACAAGCGCTGCAGATCTCTTACATAAATCCGGCTGATCACACCACAGCCAATGATTCCAAGCTTCATTGGATCCCCCCTCTGAAATCAGATACCGATTCATCAACCGCTCCGTTTCACAGATCCTTCTCCATCAGATCCCGGGGCTTTCCTCCATACTTCAGGCCGGACCACACCACCCGATATCCAATCTTCTCAAAGGACCTGTGACTGTATCGATTCTCCGGATGAACTGTCCCCATAAGATGAGTATATCCCGCTGCCTTCAGCTCGGCTTCCGGAAATTCCATAAGACGGCTCTGGAGCCCATGTCCGCGGTGTTCCGGGAGAACCACTGCGGTGTCCATATGGACCACTTTTTTCAGCTCTTCCTCTGAAAAGCCAACGTGATGCCCGAGGTTATGCTCCGAAAGGCCCGGAATTTCCAGGAAAAACAGCCCGGCAGGAATGTCCTTCCTGTTTTCCGCAGAAAGTTCCTCCCCATTTCCGTTTTCGCTCTCCAGGCGTTCCATTGCCAGATAGCAGAGCACCTTTTCCTGCCGGAAATCGCGAAGCTCTTCGTCCAGATTATCAATGGAAAACCAGATCTGCTGCTCCGCGGGCATTTCCTGCTTCACCCGGATCACCATCTCCCGAACCATCTGCTCCTCACCGGGGACGGCCCGGCGGATATAATACGAATCCGTCATTCTCTCTCCATTTCTCTTATGCCAGCAGCTGTGCAAAAAGAGGGCACAGAACTGCCGTCAGAATTCCCGCAACCGCAATGGACAGGCCGCTCATAGCGCCTTCTACTTCCCCCATCTGCAGGGCCTTGCTCGTTCCCACCGCATGTGCAGAGGTGCCGATTCCGACGCCCTTTGCAATGGGATCTGTTATATGAAACCACTTGCAGACTGCTTCTGCAAGCAGATTTCCCGCGATTCCCGTCAGAATCACAATGGCTCCGGTCAGAGCCGTAATTCCGCCAAGCTCTCCCGCAACATCCATGCTGATCGCCGTTGTCACCGACTTCGGAAGAATGGTGACATACTGCTCATGAGACAGATCAAAGACCAGTGCCAGCGCAAGCGCACTCCCCAGGCTGACAAAGGTTCCCACTGAAATTCCCGCAATGATCGCTGCAGCATTTTCCTTCAGAAGGTTCCATTTTTCATACAGCGGAATGGCAAGACTGATGGTCGCAGGCAGAAGAAGATAGCTGACCGGTGCCGAACTTTCCTTATAGTCTGCATAAGGAATTTTCATAACCGACAGAAGTATGATTACAAAAATGCTGCCAAGAAGAAGCGGATTGAAAAATGCCTTTCCGGTCAGCCGGTTGATCAGAGCGCCAAGGGCAAAGGCCGCCAGTGTGAGAAGAACCCCCCAGACCGCAGAAAGAGATAGAAAATCATTCAATAATGTCGTCATTGTGCCGCCTCCTGTTCTGTTTCCTGCTCTCCGCAGCGGTTTTGCTTTTTTCTGGAAAAGCTCTGCGTGGTTCGTCCTGCAGATGCCAGAACCAGAATCGTAACCGGAACAATCGCAAGAAGAATCGGAATCAGCATTTCTCCAAGCTCTCCCCACAGCTCCATCACTCCGACCGCTGCGGGGACAAACAGAAGCGGAAAGATTCCGGTCAGAAAATTCCCAACCTCCTTCACCTGCTCCAGCTTCACCAGCCCCGTCTTCAGAGCCGCCAGCAGCAGAATCAGGCCGTAAATGCTGGCCGGAATCGGAAGCGGCAGAATCTCGTGCAGGATTTCTCCCAGAAAGCAGAACGCCATAATGCGGGCAAACTGATACAGATAGCGCATAAAAAAATCCCTCCCATCGCTCATAATTCGTTAAGAAAACGAACATTCCCATTGTAAGCGATGGAGGGATTGATTCAATGGTGCTGCATGAACTGTCTGTAAACGGGCAAGTTTTAGCTGGTTGCACCAGTTCCTTATAAAAAGCTGATTACAGCAATTCCTTATAGAAGGGGATCAGAACCGAAGCCGACTTCTTCAGTGCCGCTTCCTCGTCTTCCTTCAGCTTGATTTCAACAATCTCGCGGGCGCCGGTCTTGTCAATGATGGTCGGCATGCTGAGGAATACATCGTCCAGTCCGTAGAGTCCGTTCAGGCATACCGATACCGGATAGATCCGGTTCTCGTTGAACAGAATCGACTTTACAATTGCCGTGGTGGATGCCGCAATGCCATAGCAGGTGTTGCCCTTGCGATTAAAGATCTCCCAGCCGGCCTGAATGGTCTTCTTCAGGAGGTCCTCCTTCGTGACATTCTTCGTGCGGTCCGCATTGTCCTGCATGACATCATCCACCTGCTTGCCGCCGATGGTTGCGGAATTCCAGGAAACAAACTCGCTGTCTCCGTGCTCGCCGCAGACAAAGGCCTCCACGCTCTTGGCGTCCAGATCATACATTTCCGACAGCTCACAGCAGATTCGTGCCGTGTCCAGCGTCGTGCCGCTTCCGATGACGCGGTTCTTCGGCAGTCCGGACAGGCGCCATACGTAGTAGGTCATGATATCGACAGGGTTGGATACCACAAGGAAAATCCCGTTGAAGCCGCTCTTCATCACCGAGCCCACGATGCTCTTCATAATCTTCATGCTGGGCTCCAGCATCTTCAGGCGATCATGAGAATCCTTCGGCATCGGTGCAGACGCCGTGATAATAACGATATCCGCATCCGTACAGTCAGAATAATCTCCGGCCTTTACCTGAATGTTGCGGTTCATGAAATAAATGGAATGCTGCATATCCAGTGCTTCCGCATATGCCTTATCCTTGTTGACATCGATCAGTACGATCTCCTCGCACAGTCCCTGATTGACAATGGTATAAGCCGTTGTGGCTCCCACATTGCCGACACCGACGATTGCTACCTTGGAATTCTTAAAGCCCATCATAACCTCCTGCTGCTTTGCAGCTTACTCTCTATTCCCGGTTTCCCTTCAACTATTATAGTCTTTACCACAGGCAAAACAATGGCTCTCCCCCGGCTTCATCATTCTTTTCTCATATCGTTGTCATTTCCTTCCCGATATTGGAAGAACCGTTTTCATGGGCTATGATGAGGCCGGAAACGGTAAAATACATGGTAAGGTACGTGCTATTTTATCTGATGCATTGCTGCAGAGGATCCGCAGCAGAAAGGGGAACTATGAAAATCGTAATTATCGGCGCAGGGGCAATGGGCTGCCTCTACGGTGCCTATTTAAGCAGAAACAACGACGTCGTCATGCTGGACAGCTACAAGCCTCAGGTCGATGCCATCAACGAGCACGGCATCCGCGTTCTTGAAGAGGACGGTACCGAGGGCGTCTATGATCACGTCCGTGCGGCGCTTTCCGGGGAATACCGGGAAGAGGCTGACCTTGTCATCGTTTTTGTCAAATCCACCTTTTCCGAGGACGCGCTCCGCACCAACCGCAGACTCTTCGGCGAGAAGACGCTGGTGATGACGCTGCAGAACGGTGCCGGAAACGACCGCAAGATCGCGCAGTACGTCGACAGGAAGAACATCATCATCGGTACCAGCAAGCATAACTCCGTCAACCTCGGCGACGGAGAGGTTCGCCACAGCGGGCACGGTACCACAACCATCGGCAGCAATCTGAAGGAGAACGCAAACCTTGCGGTCATCCGTGATCTTCTGGAGGCAAGCGGTTTCCATGCGGAAATCACCGAGGACATCCAGCGCATCATCTGGAGCAAGCTCTTTGTCAACCTCTCCATCAACACCTTTACCGCCATCACCCGCTCTCCCATCTGCTCCATGATTGACAATCAGTACGCCTGGGATTTTGCCGAAAAGATGATCTGCGAAGCGGTCGATGTTGCAGAAGCGGACGGCACTCACTTCTCCTACATGGAGGTCCTGAACATGGTGCATCACGTCTGTGAGGACGCCGGGAAGGGCTTCTCCTCCATGTCACAGGATGTCATGCACTGCCGCCGCACCGAAATTGATGCCATAAACGGGGCCATTGTCGAGCAGGCAAAGCTCTACAACGTCCCCGTTCCGTACAACACGCTGATCGTGGATCTGATCCACGCCATCGAAGGCTCCTACAAGTATCAGGATTTCCCGTCAGCGGGTTAAATCCTTCACCCATTTATATTTCCGGAAATGATACAGCACCCACGGAAGCTTTCCAACCTCGTCGACGCAGGTGCAGGCATAGATCACAACCACCGGCCAGTGGAAGAAGTAGGTTCCAGCAGCCGCAAGGGGGATGGCGATGCACCACATGCAGACCGCAAGGCTGTACATATCAAACAGCGTATCGCCGCCCGCGCCGAAAATTCCGTTGATCGTTACATCATTCACTGCGCGCCCGATCATATAGAATGCCGTCACAAGGAGCATCCCCTTCAGATAGGAGACGGATTCCGGGGTCAGCTTCACGAAGTGCAGAATAACCGGAATCGACACGCACATCAGAGTCAGCATGATCAGTCCTGAAAGGAACGAGATTTTCATCAGGCGGATTCCATAGCTCTTTCCCCGCTCCAGGTTCCCTGCTCCCAGCTCATTTCCGACCATGATTCCGGCAGCACCCGAGATACCGCCGCTCAGGCAGCAGATCACGTCACGGACCACCGCAGCCACCGAATTTGCCGCTGCAGCGTCCGTTCCCAGATGCCCCATGAAGGAAGGATAGGAAGCGAACCCGATTCCCCAGAAAAGGCTTGCCCCCAGAAGAGGCAGCATGCATCTGCAAAAGTCCTGCGCAAGCTCACGGTTCCGGTAGAACATCCGGCTTGCGTCAGGATGAAGATATCCGGGTCTCAGCGAAATAAAAATCGCGGCCGCAAGCTCCAGAATTCTTGAAATCAGCGTAGCCGCAGCAGCGCCGCGGACCCCCATTTCCGGAACTCCCGCAAGTCCATAAATGAAAACTGCGTTCAGCACAATATTGACGCAGACCGTTGCCGAGCTGATCGCCGCCGTTGTCTTTGCATGGTCGCTGATCTTCATGACAACCAGATAGCACTGCGAAATTCCCGTGATAAGGTAGGAAAACGCAGCAATCCGGAGATACTCCGCGCCGTATGTGATCAGAATTTCCTCGTTGGTAAATATGCGCATCAGGTATTCCGGAAGGCACAGACACGCCAGACAGAAAACTGCAGAAATGATTCCGCACAGGCGCAGTGCCATGCAGAAAATATCATCCACCGTGCGGGCATCTCCCTTCCCCCAGTACTGGGCCCCGAGAATTCCAAGTCCCGCCACCGTCGCACCCAGGAACATGTTCTGAATGAACTGAAACTGCGTTGCCAGAGACACCGCTGACATATAGTTCTGATCCATGCCTCCCAGCATGAAGGCATCTGCTACCGCCACCAGCGCCAGCATCAGATTCTGCAGAACAATCGGCACCATCAGTGTCCAGAGCTTTTTGTAAAATACATCATTTCGGTTCTTAAACATGTTTCTGTTCCTATTCCCGCTTTCTAATCTTCTTTCAGGTTCAGATTGTCAAAATTAAACACATCGCTCATGGAGAATACCAGCGGATTCTCCTGCTCGCTGATCATGGATTTCAACTTCTTAAACATCTGCTCATCCCTGGACTGACGATACAGATTTGCCGTATTGCGGGCGTCCACCAGCCCGTCATGCGCTCTTCCGTCAAAATCAAGGCCGCCGAGCCCCACCGCTTCCTCCAGTTTGATCGGGTGATGGATGCCGACCAGCCGGCTGAATTCCTTCTGAAAATCCTTCCAGTGCCGCAGCATATACGTCAGCTTCTCATCCGGCTTGATGCCCTTGAGACGGCATTCTCCGCGGATCTGATTCAAATCCGCCTTGCTCCACGAGTACATGGTGTAGTCCTCTCCGCACCACTCCGTAAAGCGCTCCAGTACCTGTGGAAACAGATCGGCCTCCGCCACCATCTGCGTCGTAATCCCGGTCAGCTCTTCATACCGGGGCAGAATCACCTCACTGTACAAAGGCTTCACATACTCGCAAAAGGACGCAATTTCCTCATACCGCTCATCCAGCATGACCGCACCGACCTCAATGGTCTCAAATTTGAAAACCGTCCGCTCCTGCACATATTCCGGAGCAACCGGATGCATCTCCAGATCCACAAAAATTCGATTCATCTTTCTACCTTTTCAGCTCCAGAAGACCGCTTCCCACCGCAATGGCAAGGTCCAGCTTCTTCTGCATTCCATCATCGAATTGTACCATAACACGGTTTTTCTTTTCATCCAGTACCAGAATATCTCCGCAGCCATAGCGTGAATGGATCACTCTTTTCTGTCCCTGCTGTACCTTCTCGCAGAATTCACGGACTTTATCCGGATTCCGGCCGCCCTTCCCGGCCGTCTTTTTCGCGGAGCGAACTGCCGCATGCTTTGGCGGCAGAAGCTCTTTTGCAAATTCCGACCCCTGCGGAAGCTTCAGAATCGTCAGCTCATTTCTGGCGCGGGTAATCCCGACATAGAAAATGCGCCGCTCCTCCTCATAGGCCGCCAGTTCTTCCTTTCCTTCACTTCCGCGTTTTCCTTTTGACGGAAAGGCTGCCGGAAAAACGCCGTCTCCCACATCCATCAGAATGACACGGTCATACTCAAGACCCTTGCTTCCATGAATGGTAGAGAGAATAAAGCGGCATTCCGGGTCGTACTCTTTGTCCCGGATGGAGGTCTGAAGGCTCTGCATTCGGAGAAACAACGCCTCCATCGAATTCTCTCGGGCGGCGAGGAATTCCAGAAGATCCAGCTTCCCGCGGCCAAGGCTCATGCGCTCCAGATACGCGCCGTACCCAAGAGGACCTTCGATCAGCTGCACCGCCGACAGGGCCGGCCCGTGAAGAATTCGATTCCTGTGACGCTCCAGCTCGCGGATTGCCTTTCGGACATACTCCGGCGTCTTCGGATTCTTCCAAAGAACCGTGAGCAGAGACATTCCTCCTTTCTGGCGGCAGGCCTCCTGCGCCATCTGCTTCGAGACATACAGGCTCAGTTTATAATAAATCTGAAGAAAGAGCTCCGGATCAGACGGATCCTGCAGGAAGCGGTAAATTGCAGCAATGTCGTATATCACACGGCTTGTGAAAAAGGACAGGTCCGCACTCCGTACATTATAGGAAATTCCCTCCCGCTCAAGGCGATCAATCAGAGGAACCGCGCTTTCGTTGTTGCGGTACAAAACCGCCGTGGTTTCCGCCCCGCCTTTTTCCGCACACTCTTTTGCCGTCTGTACCAGATAGCTGTACTGGTCCTCTCTCTGCTTTACCGAGAAAATACGAACCTTGGTGTTCTGCTCTCTGGTCGGAAGTATTGTCTTCCGATGGCGCAGGCGGTTATGAGCGATCAGCTGACCGGCCGCCTTCACGATTGCCGCATCCGAACGGAAATTCTGCTCCATGAGGAGCACCTTTGCGCCCGGATGGTCCTTTTCAAAGGAAAGAAGCGCCTCCGGATATGCCGCGCGGAATCCGTAGATGCTCTGATCCTCATCGCCGACCATGAACAGATTTCCGTTTCCCGCAAGGAGCTTCAGGATCCGGTGCTGGATTTTCGACGTATCCTGTGCCTCATCCACACACAGATACCGGTACCTTGCCTGGTACTCGGAAAGAAGCTGCGGGCAGCGTGTCATAATGTTCAGCGCATAGACCATCTGATCGTCGTAATCCATCCGCCCCTGCTGCTTCATTTTTTCGCAGTAGCTTCGATAGATTTTTGCAAGCGGATAGCCGGCTTCTTCCTCCAGCTTCTCCAGCTCCTTTCCGGTAAGCTGCATGTTCTTGATATAGCTGACCCGGCTCCGAAGCTCCGCCGTCTCCGACTCCGTGGGAAAGCTTCCCGCCGCGTCAATGTAAAGACCCCGGAGAAGCTTCAGAATCTCGCCCTCGTCCGTCTGCAGCGCAAACGGCTCCTTCCCGATTCTGCGGCCATACTCTGCGATCACACGGGCGCAGATCCCGTTGATGGTCCGGAACTCAAGTCTGCTCGCCGCATCGGAAAACTCCGCTCCGAACATCCTTTCAAACCGCCTTCGCATATCCTTCGTCGCCGCCACGGTATAGGTTACGGTCAGGATCTCCTCCGGCAGAATGCCAAGACAGGAGAGCATATATCCAAGCCTTGCCACCAGAACGGTTGTCTTTCCTGCTCCCGGAACAGCAAGAACAAGGACAGGACCGTTCACTGTCTGAACGGCCCTGTCCTGCTGATCTGTCAGCTGCAGAGAATATTTCTTTTTATATTCTTCAAACGTCATGAAATTCATCCGCGCCGCATTCCGAAAAAGCTTTCTGATCAATACGTGCCTTCCAGATTGGCGGTATCCTCTACCACATTCTCCTTTACCTTGGAGCTGCGTCTCTTCTCATTCAGCTTCTCAAGATACAATTCCTCATTAAACGGGATTTCCACCATCTCGTCAAGCCACGAAGACAGATGCATGGCATTCGACAGCGTAAGTCCGTTGATTCCTTCCCTTCCGTCTGCAATCAGAGCTTTTCCCATCCGGATGTGATCTGCAAACGCCTGCAGAACTCCGTTGTGCTGCGGATTTTCCGAGCTGATTTCCTGCGGAACATCCTTTCCTGCAGGAGGTACAAAGCCCTCCGTTGCCGTGAAGCAGTACTCTCTCTCGTTCACATCCAGCTCATACACAGACAGCTGATCGTGTTCACAGACGATCTTCGCCTTCTCCAGATCCACCTCAAAGCGGTTCGTTCCAGGTGCATCTCCGGTCGATGTGATAAATACGCCGGTTCCTCCGTCCGGAAACTCCATGTACGTCGTCACATCATCCTCAACCTCGATGTGATGCCATTTTCCCTCATGAAGGAAGCTTCGTACACGTGTCGGCATTCCGCAGATCCACTGCAGAAGATCCAGCTGATGCGGGCACTGGTTCAGAAGGACGCCGCCGCCCTCTCCGTCCCAGGTCGCTCTCCAGTCTCCCGAATCGTAATAATGCTGCGTGCGGTACCAGTCGGTGATGATCCAGTTCACTCGCTTGATCTTTCCGTACTTCCCGCTCTGCACCAGCTCGTGCATCCGGATATAGACCGGATTCGTTCTCTGGTTGAACATCATTGCAAAGGTAAGCTCCGGATGCTCGTCTGCACACGCGATCATCTCCCGCACCTGCTTCGTATACACACCTGCAGGCTTCTCACAGATCACATTCAGGTGATGCTCCATGGCTTTGATCGACAGCTCCGGGTGCTGATAGTGCGGTGTGGCAATCAGCACAGCGTTGACCTCCGGATCCTCCAGAAGAGCCTCTCCGTCCTCATAGATCTTTACATCCTCCGGAAGGTTCTCCTTTGCCCACTCTCTTCTCTTCTCTTTCCGGTCAGCGACGGCAGCAAGCTTCATTCCCTGAATGTCCCCGTTGGCAATCCGCTGTGCATGGCTGGAACCCATATTTCCGATTCCGATGATTCCAATTTTTACAATTTCTTCACTCATACGTTTAAATCTCTCCCAGAATCTTCACCAGACTCTCGTGTGCCAGTGTAAAGGACTCCTCACCGGTCAGCTTCTCCTTCTTCTCACTCTTTCCGTTTTCCAGAGCAGAGAAGCCGGCGAAATCAGCAAGATGAGGCTCCAGCGAAAGGAAGCCCTCATATCCGCTTTCCTTCAGTTCCTTCAGAATCTCCTTCACATTTCCATCGCCATGACCCGCAGGAACCACCTGTCCGGATTCCCACTCAGCATCCTTCACATGTACATACTCGATGTAAGGTTTTAACATCTCGTAAGCTTCCTTCGTATCCTGATGACACTGAACGAAGTTTGCAAAATCAAAAACCGCCTTGAAGTGATCGCTGTAAAACTCTTCCATCAGCTTTCTGCAGCGGTCTGCCACATCACCATAAATTTCCTTCTCATTCTCATGAAGAAGAATGACGTTGTGCTTCGCTGCGTAATCAGCCATTCTTCCAACTCTGCGGAACACCTCATCGTGATACTTCTCCGGGTCCTCTCCTTCCGGCATAAAGAAGCTGAACATCCGGATGTACGGAACCTCCATCACATGTGCAATATTTACCGTATGGCAGAACAGCTTGAAGTGGTCTTCAAAATCCTGCGTAATCGGAATCTTTCCAATCGGAGATCCGACGGAGGACAGATGGATGTCATTCTCATCCAGCTGCTCCTTGATCTTCTCCACCTCATCCAGCGGGTACTCCACAAGTCCCTTTCCGTTTGCCCCGCGCATTTCCACGTAATGCATGCCGAGCTTCTTCAGCACACGGATCTGCTCATCCAGCTGCGGATTGATTTCATCCGCAAAGCCGCTCAATTCTATCTTCCATGTCTTTCCCATATATGGTCCTTCTTTCTCCGCACATGCGGATTATCCTTTCAGTCCCGAGGTTGCGATTCCTTCTACCAGCTGCTTCTGGAAAATGAAGAAGATGATCAGAATCGGAATCAGAGATACGACAGCCATTGCAAACATTGCGCCATAGTCCGAAGTGGAACCCGGATCCGCGAACAGCTTCAGCGCAAGCGAAACCGGATACTGTGCCGCCTTATTCACATAAAGCAGTGCAGACATGAAGTCATCCCATCTCCACATGAAGGAGAAGATTCCTCCCGTCACCAGGGCAGGTCTCATAAGAGGAAAAATAATCCGGAAAAAGATGCTGTAATAGGAGCAGCCGTCGATCTTCGCTGCTTCATCCAGATCCGTCGGAATTCCTTCGATGAAGTTCATCATCAGATAGACAAAATATCCCTGCACCGCAAAGAAGAACGGCACGATCAGAGGAAGGTACGAACCAACCCAGCCAAGCTTCTTATACCACAGGTACTGCGGTACCATCAGGATCTGTCCCGGAAGCATCATCGATGCCAGCATTGCTGCAAACAGAATTCCTCTTAACTTGAACTTCTTGCATCTTGCAAAGCTGTATGCCACGAAGGCAGAGGACATCAGCGTACCGAAGGTTGCAACGATCGCAATGAACAGAGAGTTCTTGAGGAATACTCCGAACGTAATTCCCGCAAAGCCCTTCCAGCCGTTTGCATAGTTGTCAAAGGTGATGTGTGTCGGAATCAGCTGACCTGCTGTCGTAAAAATGGTGGTTGTCTCCTTCAGCGAGCTGAAGAACATCCACATCAGGGGATAGAGCATGACCAGCCCGAATCCGAAGACCAATATGTGATAAATGGACGCACCAACGATTCGTTTTGTTTTCATTCGGAATCCCCCGCATCATATACCCAGAATTTTTTCGTCTTGAACAGCAGCAGCGTGAACAGTCCGATGATGAGCAGCATCACCCATGCCATTGCTGCGCCGTAGCCTGCGTTATTAAACTGGAACGACTGCTGATACATGTAAACCGCATAGAACAGTGTCGTGTCCATCGGCTTTCCCTGTGTGATGATCAGGCTCTGCGTAAATGCCAGGAAGCCGTTGATCATCTGCATGACAAGGTTGAAGAAAATGGTCGGTGTCAGAAGAGGGAGCGTAATCTTGAAGAACGTGTAGATCTTTCCGGAGCCGTCCACTCTTGCCGCCTCATACAGGTCGACCGGAATCTGCTTCAGGGATGCAAGAAATACCAGCATCGACGATCCGAACTGCCATACCGTCAGGATGATCAGAATCCAGATTGCCGTCTTTGTATCTCCAAGCCAGGCCCTGTGGCAGTCAATTCCAACCATCTGGAGCAGGCTGTTGATCGTTCCGTCTACAGCGAACATTCTCTTCCACAGAACCGCCACAGCTACCGATCCGCCGATGATGGAAGGCAGGTAGTAGGCTGCACGATAGAAGCCGGACATCCTCGAGTTCTTCTCAAGGATCATCGCGACAATCAATGCAAAGACCAGCTTGAGCGGCACCGACACGAAGGCGAAGTAGAAGGTTGCCTTCAGCGAATGCTTGAACGTGACATCGCCGGTGAACATCTTGATGTAGTTGCCAAGTCCCGAGAACTTCGCCGGTGTCAGAATGTTGTAATCACAGAAGGAGTAGTACAGTGACATCAGCATCGGCACCAGAAGAAACATCAGAAAGCCGATGGTAAAAGGAAGAGCAAAGACAAAGCCGCAGGTGCTTTCTTTGTTCATAAATTTACGTATTTTTGTTCCCATTTTTATTTCCCCCGCCGCAGTTCGCGGTACTGGTTTACGGTAACTCAAAGCACAAATCGGGCACCGAATGTCCCTGGCCGCATGGCGGAACAGTCGTTGCCCGATTGGAAGGAGAGGCATTTTGCGCCTCCCCTTCTGTAATGAACCCAAGGAATTTCCTTATTTCATCCTGTTCTGATCCGAATCCGATCAGTTTCCCCACAGTTCAGCTGCCTTTTCGCAGAGCTGCTTTGCTGCATCCTCAGGAGTAGTCTGACCGTAGCCAACTGCCTCCTGCAGCTTGCTAAGCGTATCGTTAAACTCGCTCCAGCCTTCCGGGTTCGGAGGGTCGATCGGGGAGCAGTTCGGAGTAACAACATCCGTTACATAATCCATTGCCTTCTGATCGGTCTCGGAAATCTTATCCTTCAGAGAATCTGCAATTGCAGTCGAAACGGGAACGCCGCGCTCTCCAAGAAGGATGTCATTGCAGTCTTCCGAATTGATGAGATAGTTCAGAAGTGCTACTGCAGCATCAGGATCCTTTGTGTTCGCACTTACAGAGAAGTACATCGAAGGCTTCAGATAGCTCGACTTCTGCGGATCTGCAGTCGGGATGGTCATCAGTGCAATCTCAGTTCCTTCCGGAGCAGCGGACTGGTATGACGTCAGCATGTTGGAGCTTCCGTTGATATTGCACCATACCATGGTCTCCGGGCTTGCGCCGTAAACGAGCGGATCATCCTCAACGCCGGTGGAGGTTGCCAGATCCGGAGTCAGATGCCAGCCATCGCTGATTCCATCAGCAAGGATCTGGAAAAACTCTGTCATGTCCTCTTCTCCAACAGGGAGCTTCGCCTCTGTGAAGGGAGTTCCTCTGCCGCGGAGCCACTCAGAAATGTAGCTGCCGCCCTTCTCAAGACCTACATTGTATCCGGTCTTCTCCTTCATAACCTTTGCGATCTCAATGAACTCATCCAGAGTCATGTTCTGCTTGATCTCAACACCAGCCTCTTCGGTTGCCGTCTTGTTGTAGAACAGGCAGGATCCGGTAACGCCGGAAGGAATGCCGTAATTGCCATCTCCAACCTGGCCCATTGCTACGATGTTGTCCGGAATGTTGGAAACATCGAGAGCGCCGCTCTCAATGTAGGGAGTCAGATCGAGAAGCTGACCGGAATTTACATACTGATCAATGTAGGAGTAATCCATCTGGATAACATCCGGAAGAGCATCTCCTGCAGAATCCGTTGCAAGCTTCTGCCAGTAGTCATTCCACTGGTTGAACTGGCCTTCCACCTCAACATCGGGATTCAGCTCATGATACTTGTCCAGAGCCTGTTGGGTTCTCTCGTTGCGAACCTGATTGCCCCACCATGCCATCACCAGCTTCTTGCTGCCGGAGCCGCCTGCATCCTCTGCTGCAGCTTCCGTGCTACCTGCTGCAGCTTCGGTGCTGCCTGCTGTATCCTGTGCCGCGGAATCGCTTCCGGAGTTTCCGCCGCAGCCTGCCAGCATTGCTGCACACATAGAGCCTGCAAGCACTGCTGCAATGATCTTCTTATTCATTTTCATCCTCCTGTTTGTAAAGCAAAAACTCACCAATACATCTTTCATTCAGCCGGCCTGATTGAAATTTGTTTTCCTGATCTGCATAGAGCATAGCATGATCCGTTTGTGCTGCAATACAAGTAAACAAGCTTAAAACATTGCGGAATCAGACTTTTCAGCGTACAATATGTTCATGTTCAACGATTTTTGTCATTCTGAATTGTGCAATTGGACAATTTGTCTGTTTTATGTGTGAAAGAGCATGCTTTTTGTTTTTCGCACAGTTTCTCAAAGGAGCGTGAACCAACATGTCGTTTTCAAAGGACCTCATACACAATGCCCTGCTCTCCTGGGAGACGCAGGAGGACAACATCAGCTGCTCCTATAAGGAAGAACCCATTGATTTCAAAATCCGGTTTCTGCACTGCCATGACGGCTATGAGATCCTGATGATGAAGCAAGGAAACGTTGGCATGCAGATTGAGGATCGTATGATATCGCTGCAGCCGGGGGACATTGTGCTGATTCCGCCTTATGTGTTTCACTTTGCCTGCCAGCAGAGCAGCGACACCTACTGCCGCGTTGTTCTCAACATGAAGGAGACCGTGATTCAGTCCCTGATTGCCGGTGATGAAAGCTACCGGCACATCACCGATGTTTTCTATCAAGCTACTGATTATCATATTCATGTAAACGGGAGCACGCTTCATCAGCTGATTGATCTTGCGCGCGCACTTGAAGCCTCCTCCGGAAGCAAGGCGGATGCGTACGGAGCTGATATCCTGTCGAAATCCCTTCTCTCGATCATTCTTGTGATCCTGAACCGCCAGGCCGCTGCCTCCAGTGCCGCCCCCATTCTGCCGCAGACACAGGCTCCCAGCATGCCGAAGGTTGTAACGGATGTCATTCACTACGTGGATCAGAATCTCTCCGGAGATCTTTCCGTCTCCGGCATTGCGGAAAGCGTTCACCTGAATTCCGTCTATCTTACCCGGCTGTTTCGCCAGTATTCCGGCCTCTCGCTCCAGCAGTACATCATTGAAAAGAGACTGGCCGAAGCGAAGCGGATGCTTCGAAACGGCCAGTCCCCGACAGATGTCTGTTATGCCTGCGGCTTCAACAATTATTCCAATTTCTCACGGACCTTCACCAACCATGTGAAGATCTCGCCCCGGCAGTATCAGGAGAACTCCCGCGCCCGGTTTACGCCCTTCCGGGGCTGATGGCACAGATAGCCCGAAGTATTTACTGCTGCGGAGAAACAATCTCCGCAGCCATGTCCATCATCTCTTCCGAGGAAAGATCCGTATTCATTGCGTACAGAACATACTGCAGTCCCTCCTTCCGGAAGGTAACACCGCGATATATCAAGGTCTCTTTCTCATCCTCATCTGCTCCGTAGCTGATGCTGAAGCCGGGATCGTTCTGATCTCGTTCCTTCTCTTCTTCGGTCGGCACATAATCTGCCGGAACAAACATACACTCCATCTCTTTGTAGTATAATGAGACGCCGTCTGCCTCTCGGGTTGCCGCGCTGTTCTCCGCAGGATCTCCATAGCTGTCTCTCACCTTGGAAACACTCAGATTCACCTCTTCGGCATCGGAGTTTTCTCCATCCTGCTGATATACAAATGACATTCCCTTTCCAGGATTTCGTTTCTCCCCGTCTTCTGTGTAATCCGCAATATCGGTTATACTGATGCTCTTCATTGTATAACCGTTAGAGAAGCTCTCCGGTGTATAGAACTGCAGCCCTGCCTTCTCTTCCGCTTTTCCGAGATCCTGATATTCCCGGTAATCTCCGCCTGCCCGGCTCCCCATGATGATTCCTGTGATCTTTCCACCGGCAAAAACCGCTCCACCGCCAAGAATAAAACAAAGTGCCGTTGCTGCTGCCATTTTCGGCAGATTCCATCTGTTCCTTCTTCTGTTTTCCGCTCTGTCCTTCATGCCTGATTCCTTCTCCATTTTCAGATTCTCACGCTTCCTTTGCTCATACATCTCCAGAATCCGACTGTGAATTCTCTCTTCACATGCCTGTGAAGGGATTTCCTTCTCCATCTCCACATTCATAGTATGGGCAATTGCCTGCTCTTTGCTGTTCCGTGTTTCGTTCATAACGATCGAATCCTTTCCCGGATCATTCTTCCGTATATCCTTCCTGTTCGAGCGCCTTCATTAACTTCTTCCGTGCGTTGTACAATCTGGACTTTACCGTTCCCTCCAGGCACCGGCATATCTTTGCGATTTCTTTTACCGATAACTCATCATAGTAGTACAGAACCAGTACCTCCCGGTGCATCGGATCCAGGCGCTGCAACGCATTCCGGAAAATCCGTCCCTGAATTTCCTCTGCCGAATCCACAGGCTGTACCACTGCATCGGGTCCTGCTAACAAAATCCTGCTTTCCATATTGTCCTGATAAAAGACCTGCTCCTGCTGATCTTTACCGAGGCTTCCCGGTTCCACCGGAATCTCACGGCTCTTTTTCTTTCCGGCACGATATGCAATATGTGTCAGAATCTGAAACAGCCAGGATTTCAGACCGTTCTCACTGCGAAGATCATGGATGTGCAAATATGCTGTTACAAAGGTCTCCTGCAGAACGTCCTCCGCATCCTCCCGATTTCCCAGAATCAGCAAGGCCGTCCGATACAGCGGAAGATGGTATTCGGCATAGAGCCTGTCAAAGGCCTCCGGTTTTCCTTCCTTCAATTTCGTTATGAAGTCACATCTTCCCAATGGTTTTCCTTTCCATGCTGCCGCGCCAGCAGCACTCCGGGAATTTCACTCTGTAGAAACTCTCCGGTATTTGATGCATCTGTATATAAGAGTCTGCATGAAGGATTTTGGTTCATTGATCTGGTTTGTTTTTCAATGGAGCGCGCAGAAGAAGACTTGCGATCACTACCGTGATCGGCACGCACAGAACAACGCCGAAGCTTCCGCCGATTCCCTGCATGAAACAGCTCTCTTCTTGTGATTGCCGCGTTCTGACGCACCACCTCATCCATCGCAGAGGATACCGACATGGCAACATCCATATCCGCCCAAGGCTCGAAATCAGGAGACCGGAGAGTCCTGCTGTCGCACCGAAGAGTCTTGCCGATATTCCGGCCATCGTCACGCCTGCCGTCGTTCCGATCGTTGCGCAGATTGTCTGCCAATAAAAATCCTCTTCCAAGGATGATTCTTCCCTGCTAATTTCATCCCTGCCAACAAAAATCCTCTTTCAGGGATGATTCTTCCCCACTGATTTCATCCCTGCGGATAAAAATCCTCTTCCAAGGATGATTCTTCCCTGCTAATTTCATCCCTGCCAGCAAAAAATCTCTTCCAAGGATGATTCTTCCCCGCGGATTTCATCCCTGCCAGCAAAAAATCTCTTCCAAGGATGATTCTTCCCCGCGGATTTCATCCCTGCCAACAAAAAATCTCTTCCAAGGATGATTCTTCCCTGCTAATTTCATCCCTGCCAACAAAAAATCTCTTCCAAGGATGATCCTTCCCCACTGATTTCATCCCTGCCAACAAAAATCCTCTTCCAAGGATGATTCTTCCACGCGGATTTCATCCCTGCCAGCAAAAAATCTCTTCCAAGGATGATTCTCATAAATCTTGCAAAAGCCGGAAAAAACCGGAAAAGTTTTTCCGCTCCGCATATCGATATGACAGATGCACAATTCCCTTTTCCGCGCTATAATGCTCCTCATGAAAAAAGAAGAGAATATGTTATCCAACTATACCTTTGTCCGTGGTATGCGGGACGGAATCCCGATCTGCCTCGGATATTTTGCTGTCTCCTTTGCACTCGGCATTGCAGGCCGCGGAGTCGGCATGAATGCAGTGCAGGCTTTTGTGATGTCACTGACCATGGTGGCCTCGGCCGGCCAGTTTGCCGCCATCACTCTGATCGGCGCAGGAGCAGGAATCATCGAAATGATTACCACAACCGTTGTCGTCAATCTCCGTTATCTCCTCATGAGCTGCTCTCTGACGCAGAAGCTCTCTCCGGAGACGAAGCTCCTTCACCGGCTTGCGCTTTCCTACTGCATGACAGATGAAATCTTCGGCCTGTCCATCTCTGTGGACGGCTTTCTTCGGCCTGTCTACACCTATGGAATTACCGTGATCTCTGTTTCCGGCTGGTGCCTCGGAACCGTCCTTGGCGTTGTCGCAGGGAACATTCTCCCCGCGCTTGTCACCAACGCTCTCGGCGTTGCCATGTATGGAATGTTTCTTGCCATCATCATTCCGCCGGCAAAGGAAAATCATTTTCTGGGAGCTCTGGTCGCTGTCTCCATGGCAGCAAGCGGCCTGTTCTCCATTCTGCCGTATCTGCGGGCCATCTCTTCCGGCTTCCGCGTGATCATTCTGACCATTCTCATTGCCGGCATTGCCGCAGTGATCCATCCAATCGAAAATCCGGACATAAAAAAGGAGGAACAAAACAGATGAATACACCCATTTCTTCCTCCCGGATCTATCTGGCACTGATGGTCATGGCTCTGACGATCTATGCGGTACGCGTCCTTCCGTTCCTGTTCCTTCGGAAGCCGATTCAGAACCGTTTTGTCCGCTCGTTTCTGTTCTATGTTCCTTACGTCACGCTGGCCGTGATGACCTTTCCCGCAATTCTCACGGCAACAAGCCGGCCGCTTGCCGGGCTCCTTGCGCTCCTTGCAGGGCTTGTCGTGGCCTGGGTTCGCGGCGATCTCTTCACGGTTGCCATCACCTGCTGCGTGGTGGTCTTTGCGGCAGGGCTTTTCTGAATCGCTCTTTTCAGAAGCCTGCTTCCCGAAAGCCGTCTTTTCAGAAGTCTGCCGACGCCATGTCACCTGTCCTGCAGTCTCTCTCTGAGGAACTGCGCAAACCGCGCCGCCGGCTCGCTGATCCCTGCGTTCTGCTCCCTCTTCTCCACTGCCTTTTCGACAGCCTTTACCACTACAGTCTCACCTGCAGGTACCAGAAAACATGCCATATCTTTTCCTCCTCATAATATCCGACACCGGCCTGAAAGCCGTTTTGCCTGTTTCTGTTCATTATAGAATATCCCGATATTCTGAAGAAGCTTGCGTCCGCCTTTGTCCCGAGCAAAAAAATCCGCAACCCATTCCTTCCGGGAATAGGTTGCGGATTTCTCATGTACAATTTCTGTTCAGGACAATCTGCGGATTCTCTGCGCAATCTCCTCATCCTGCGTCAGATCATAAACCATCCGGTAGCAGTCAAGTGCCTGCTGCCAAAGGCTCCGGTCTTCCGCCTCCTCGCCTGCCTTGACAAGAAGCGCCATCGTCACATCGCTTGCATGCAGCGGAATGTCCGCTTCCCGGAGCTTTTCCTGAAGCTCCGCCACGGAATCCTCCGCAAGCATTCTTTTCATTGCCGTTTCCAGATAGCGGATGTCATGCTCCGCCTGCTCCGACGGCGCAAACAGCAGACTGTAGCGATTGACACAGGCGGAGAGCTCCGGCTGGTAGGACTCCAGATACCAGCAGCCAAGCCACCTGTAATACGCCGCAAGCTCCTGTCTCGTACAGACATACGGATAGAGCTGTAAGGTCTTTTCATGCAGCTCTTCCATGCGTCCCAGATGATAGCAGCAGCGAAGCATGGCAAGCCGGATCTCCATGTCCGCAGGATTCAGCTCCAGTGCTTTTTCATAATTCTGCAGAGCAGCGACATAGCCGCCCCGCTTCATTTCCTCTTCGGCCTTTTTCTTTCGTTCAAGGAGCCGGTCCATCGGAGCAAGGGAATACTCCTTTGGATTCTCATAATATTCAAACAGATACAATTCTGCGATGTGATCAATGCATACTTCCATCAGGTCACTCCGGATAGGTCATGTGCTCTTTCGTAATGTCATACAGGGTATTGTTCAGATAGCGGGCCGCAAGCCATCTGGCCATCCCAAGGTTCTGATCCAGATAGTTTCCGCAGTCTCTCGCCGCAGCCCCCGGGATGTCCCCCTCAAAGTCACGGATGAACTCAAACATTCTTGTGATGAGAGGTGCCACATCCTCCGACGTCAGATCTCCCTCAAACAGAACATAGCAGCCCGTACGGCATCCCATCGGTCCGAAATAGATCACGCGGTCCTTCCACTCCGGATCGTTTCGAAGAAAGGTTGCCCCAAGATGCTCAATCGTATGAAGCTCAGCCGTATTCATCACAGGCTCACGGTTCGGCGCTGTCATCCGAAGATCAAAGGTTGTGATTGTCACAGCTCCGAAATGATCCTTCCGGGAGACATAGATTCCGGGCTCCAGCTTCAGATGGTTAACGGTAAAGCTTGCAATTTTCTCCATAATAATTACCTCGTCTTTTGCTTTCTTCTGCGCTTATTTTCCCGCAGAACCGGTGAACAGTTTCATTTTCACTTTTCCGTGATCAAACAGATTATAATAGGCGAGCTTCCGATAGTCATTCAAAAGCTCCTCCTGCGGGGCTTCCTGCAAATCATGCAGGTCTCCGTCCGCATCCAGATATCCGAGAATATTGATGGCAGGATAAGACTCCCGCACCTTCCGGACAAAACAGTCGTAGGCGCTCCCGGAAACTCCTGCATTTTCCAGAAGAAAGCTGCGAAGGAAGTTCGGCGAGATATACTCCGGAGCTTCCGGTGTTTCAGGAAGCTCGAAGTTCGCCCACATAATATAAGGGACCGTATATTTCTTCTCCCTTTCCCCAAGGGATGCGCCCTCCTCGTACATGCCGGGTGCCATGGCCTTCAGCACCTCCTCGTTCAGGCCGGGCTGATGATCTCCGAACATCAGAATGATCGTCTTGCGGTCTGATTTTTCAAAATACTCCGTCAGCTCTTCAAACGCCCGGTCCGTCTGGTACGCCAGGGAGAGATATTCCTCGAGCTGCGCATAATGAAGCTCTGCCTTCTTCGGCTCCACCGTCACATCCACCGCAGGCACATCCGTGTCATAGCTGCCGTGATTCTGCATCGTGACGTTAAAAAGAAAAACAGGCCCCTTCTCCTTCTGCTTCTCATAGATTTCCTCAAGGTTCCTGAAATCCGAAGAGTCACTGATATATGTCCGGATCCGTTCTGTATAGGTCAGATTGTCCTCCGACGAAATAAAATCATCGAAGCCAAGAAGCGGATACACCTTATATCTCTTGTATCCGGATTCCAGATACGGATGAAAGGCGGTTGCGGAATATCCCCGATTCTTCAGCAGCCGCGCAAGAGACTGCTGGGTGCTGTTGATGTACTGCGTATATGGAACGGCATCCGCGTTCAGAAACGAAACCGGGTTTCCTGTCAGAAACTCGTACTCGGTGTCTGCCGTAGTTCCTCCGTAGACAGAAGACAGCATCCAGCCCTTCTTGACGTTCGGTCCCTCCAGAGAATGGATATACGGAAGTCCGTCCTGATTGGTTTCAAAGCCATAGACGGAAGGCAGATCTGCAAAGGCTTCGTTCATGACAACAATGATATCCACCGGTTCATCCTTGTCCGCCTCTTTCTTGTCCGTCTTCGGATTCTCCGTCCCCGTGTTTCCGGCATCCTCCTCATACTCCTCCAGAATGCGCTCTGCCTTTGCCGCAGAATACCCGGCGGGAACAGGCTTCTCCAGGTGTCTCTTCGCAAAGGACAGATAGCTGAGAACGTAGCCGTGATGCTTCGTTCCGATGTTCGTGTTCCAGAGATTGACAGCCGGAAGGTTGGAAAGAACGACCGCAGTCAATACTGCTCCCACGGCAAAACCGGCAAAACGCTTCTTCCGATTCTTCTCCGGAAGCGCGCCTCGGTCCTCCTTCACAAGGGCAAGAATCAGAAGAGCTACTGTCACATAAACAAGAAGGACATCCGGCGTAATGTCCAGCCGGTACTGCAGCATGACATTCTTCGCCGTACCAACCATGGTAAGATCCGACAATTCAAAGGCCTGCGCACGGTATTCGAAGTAATAGTGGTTGACCATCGCGAAGAAGCCCCACCCGATCGTACCGATGAGATACGCGAAATGCTCTTTCCTTCTTCCAAAGCACCCGTACAGGAGCGCATAGGGAACTGCATACACAAGAAGATTCAGAAGCGCCGACCACAGATTGTCCATGAGAAACATGTCTCCGTACAGCAGCTCCGTCATGCCGAAGCAGTACACGGAAAGGAGCAGAATCCGGAGAGCCGGAAGCTCGCGGGCTTTCTTTTTCCCCGGATCGTTGTCCGGATTCTCCGGTAAATCCGCCTGCGGATTGTTCCGGGGCGCATACAGAAGCAGAAGGAAAAGTCCCTCCGCTGCCAGAAGCGCCGTGTGATACAGGGTCTGCACCCCCGTCCATTCTGCGGATACATACTGCCAGAGAAATACAATTCCTGCAAAAGCCTGCAGAAAGCTGACGGCAGCTACCGTCTTCCTGGTCAGCTCCTTCGATGCCGCATGCTGCGGCGCCAGCTGCTTCGACATCGAATGCTTCTTCAGAAACGAAAGGGCAACTCCCTCCGTAAGAAGGCAGACCATCAGAAGCAGTGCCGCATTCTGAAGCTCTTCTGCTGCGATATGCTCCCGGGGATTCACGGTAAACGACAGAAGGTCAAACGAAACTCCCCGGATGGAGGTCGGCGTCACGGTAATGGAAGACGTCTTATCCCAGGGGCCGGCATCCTCGAAGCCGACATAATTGTTCCCATCCTGCAGACGGACCGAGCCCTGCTGCCAGCAGTCGTCCAGATAAATCCAGGTCCGGCACCCGCTCCTGCTGCAGCCATCCGCTTCGAAGCCGATGCAACGGATCGGAACCGTATCATCAAATGCGAAGCGGATTCTTGTGTCCGCCGCTTCTGCCCGAAGTCTTGTCCCATCGCGCGACAGATTCCGGAGATTCTCATCCTCCGCTCCGTACAAGGTGGCAAGTGGGATCTCCACCTGCGGATACTGATGCAGCAGATACGCGGTCTTTACAGCGAAAATAATCAGAATCATCGCTGCTGTCAGTGCAGGTGCCAGCTTCCCTACCGGGATCCGCCTCCGCATCGCCCCTTCGTGCTCCCGTTCCGGCTTCTTTTCCGTTTTCTTCCCGGCTTTTCTTTCCGTTTCTTCTTCCATGACGTTTCTTGTCCCCAGACAGTTCTCTGCCTGTTCTCCCCGGCTGCCTGTTCTCCACGGCTGCCTGTTCTCCCCGGCTGTCCCTTTATTTCGTGTAGGTCTTGTACAGTGCGATATGGTCGTAAATGCTGCGCCACTGATTATAGGTCAGCGCTGTGCAGGCAATGTACCCGGTTCCGCTGTTTCCTTCCTGGTAGCTTACCGCGCAGTTTCCGGATTCATTCACAAAGCCGGTCTTGCCGCACACAACCGTCCCGTTCGTATCATGATCTTCAATTCGCCGCAGGAACCAGTTGGAAATCTGAATTCCGTCCGGATTTGCCTTCGTTCCCTGCGTTGTCCAGGTATGCTGGGACAAAACCTTCCTGCACAGTTCATTGTCAATCGCGGCCCGCATGATCACACTCATGTCATAAACCGTGCTGTAATGATCCTCATCGTACAAACCTACGCAGTTGGTAAAATGCGTGGTGTCCGAAATGCCTAGCTCCTTCGCCTTCTGATTCATCAGCTCTGCAAAGGCCTCCTGTGAGCCGGAGGTGTATTCTGCAAGTGCCATCGCCGCATCCGCTCCGGAGGGAAGAATGGCGCCGTAGAGAAGATCCTCCACGGTTGCTTCATCATCCACGCCGTACCCCACAAAGCTTGAACCGGAGCGGTAAGACTCATCGCAGATTTCCTGCGTGATCGTCACCTTATCCTTCAGATTCTCCTCCGGATTCTGCATCTGCTCCACCGCAACCAGAAGCGTCATCACCTTCGTCATCGACGCCGGCACAATGCGGTCAAATGCGTTCCGCTCTGCAAGAATCTCTCCCGTATCTGTATTTACAAGGATGGCATACTGACTGTCCACATAGTCCGGAGCCTTTGCCGCCTCCTCCTTCTCGGTGTCCGTCATACTGCTTATTCCGGCGGTCTCCGAATTCTCCGCCGAAGAATCCGTCTCCGAAGATGCCGTATCCTGCGACGTGCCGGAAGTCGAAGCCGTACTCTCGATATGCCGCTGCGCATCATAGATGGAGATATCCGTAAGGCTCTTTCCAAGCTGCACGGTATTCTCCGTTTCATGGAACACGTAGGGAGCGGTTCCCTTGTTCCCGCTCTCTGTTTCCCCTGCTGCATCCATCGCGGTGCTGTCCGCAGTCTCTGCCTCCGAGGTTTCCGCAGTCTCCTCCTGAACGATTGTCTGCGACGAACCCAAAGCGTCCTCCGCTCCTTTTGTTCGTTCTGTCAGAAGAAGCACCAGAGCCACAACCCCCGCTGCACTGATTCCGATTGCTGCAGCCGCCATTTTCTTCTTCCTTCGAAGCTCCCGCTCCCTTTTCTTCCTCCGGATGTTCCTTCTTCTTCGCCGCTCCTGCTCCTGCTTCCTTCTTGCCTCACTGTCATCTTCCGGACTCCGCCGTCCCCCGGAAGGATACTCGTTCCAGTCTGAATTGTATTCGGTCATTCCCCATCCTGCTTTCCGATGTTATTTGTCTTAACAGACAATATGCGGATATTTTACCACTCTCTGATCTGCAAAATGTGAACGGTACGTGAACACTCCCCCTATGTTATAATAAAGTATCTATGTCAACTATCCTGTATCAAGCTTATATTGAAGAAGGTAAAAGATCACATGAGTTCATTCAATCAGCAGACTGCCAAAGCCGAAACCGAGAAGCTCTCCATTCTGAAAAAGCTCTCCTATGTACTGGATTCCCGTCAGAAGCGCCAGTGCCTCGGCATCTTTGTTCTGATTCTCATCAGCGGCGTACTGGAAACGGTCGGTGTATCCATGATCGTTCCCATTGTATCTGCCATCACAGCACCTGACACCATCACCGAATATCTGGACAAGTACCCGTTTCTCCGGAATTTTACGGACTCTCTTGGCCTGACCACCACGTTCCGTCTGACCATTGCCATGCTGGTTGCCCTGATGGCCATCTACATCATCAAGAATGCCTTCCTTCTTTTTGTAACCTACCATCAGAACCGTTTTATCACCAATGCGCGCAACGACATGATCAGCCGTGTCCTGCGTGATTTCCTGAACCGTCCCTACGAAGACTATCTGGGTGCGGACATTCCTACCGTCTTCCGGATTACCGACAGCGACATTCCACAGACTTTCTCGCTGATTCTCTGCCTTCTGCAGATGTCGACCGAAATCGTCGTCTCCATGTTCCTCGGGATTTTTCTTCTGGTTGTGAACTGGCAGATGACGCTGTTTATTGTTCTGATTCTGCTGTGCATGACGCTCATCAGCACGAAATTCATCAAGCCGAAGCTGAACAGCATCGGCGCAAGAAACCAGCACATCCAGTCCCGCATTGCCAAGTGGAGACTGCAGGCGATCTACGGCCTGAAGGACGTCAAGGTTCTGAACCGTCAGGATTTCTTCATCCGCAACTATTATGAGAGCGGCAAAATCGGTGCCGATGTCGCTACGGATTACGCGGTCTTCAACAACCTTCCACGCCTCATGATCGAAACCGTCTTTATGGTCAGCGTCATGGGCTTTATCACCCTCTACATGCTCGGCGGAGGAGACGTCACCGCTCTGATTACGCAGCTGACGGCCTTTGCGGTCGCAGCCGTCCGGATCCTTCCCAGTGCCAACCGCATCAACACCTACATGGCCCAGGCTGCCTATGAGGAGCCCAGCCTGAATTATCTGTACGACAACCTGACCGAGTCCAACAAGACGGAGGGCGAGATGCGTGCCCGTGCCTCCGAGATTGCAGGTCCTGCCTTGCACCTTTCCGACCGGATTGAGCTGAAGGACATTTCCTTCCACTATCCGGACAGTGACACGTATATCTTCCGTCACGCCAACATGGAAATTCAGAAGGGCCAGTCCGTCGGCATCATGGGTCCCTCCGGTGCCGGAAAATCGACCATCGTCGACATTCTTCTCGGACTTCTCCATGCAGAGTCCGGACAGATTCTGTGCGACGGCGCTGATATTTTCTCCAACTATGATTCCTGGCTTGCCCAGATCGGCTACATTCCGCAGAGCATTTACCTGATTGACGAATCCATCCGTGAGAACATCGCCTTCGGCATTGATGCCGACAAGGTCAGCGAGGAGCGCATCTGGGAAATCCTGAAGGAGGCACAGCTCGACGAATTCATCCGCAGTCTTCCGGAAGGACTTGATACCAGAATCGGCGACCGTGGCGTACGTCTCTCCGGCGGTCAGCGCCAGCGCATCGGAATCGCCAGAGCCCTGTATCACAACCCGGAGATTCTCGTCTTCGACGAGGCAACCTCTGCACTGGACAACGACACGGAGGCTGCCCTGATGGAAGCCATCAACTCGTTCCACGGAAAGAAAACCATGATCATCATCGCACACCGTCTCAACACCATTGAGAAGTGCGACCGGATTTACAAGGTAGCGGATGAAACGATTACGCTTACCACGCTGGAAGGAGAACGTCACGCATGATCGGCGTAGAATTTATCCCCGGGTTCGGACTCGGGAATCAGCTTTTCTTTTTCATTTCCGCACGCTGCATCGCGGAGGACCTCGGCTATGATTTCGGGACGGTCAATCCGCAGCAGGTCGGCAACGTTGCCCAGTCCAACAAGGGCATGTACTTTATGGATCTCGATCTCGGAACGGAGATTCCAAGATCCGAGATGAAGAACTATACCCGTTTTGACGAGCAGGATGATCGTCTCTTCATGGGCAATTCCCACCATGACATGACGAACGGCTGCTACATCAGCGGCGCAGATGAACGTGTATACGGAATCAGCGATCAGACGCTTCTGTACGGAAACCTTCAGGACGAGCGTTATTTTGGCGGACATATTGAGGAGATCCGGGAATGGCTGAAGGTGAAGCCCGAATACGAATCCAATGAATACACAGCGGATGACCTCTGCATCATCAACATGCGGGGCGGAGAATATACCGGGCACCCGGAGCTCTATCTTGACCGGCGCTACTGGCTTCACGCCATTGCAAACATGAAAAAGATCAATCCCGACATGCGCTTTATGATTGTCACGGAGGATGAGGAGGCCGCCCGCAAGGTGCTTCCGGAATATGAGTGCCACCACTTCGATGTCGGAAAGGACTACGTCACCGTGAAAAACGCGCGGTACCTGATCCTTTCCAATTCTTCGTTCTCGCTGATGCCGGTGATCACGAGCACCGAACTGAAATATGTCATTGCTCCCAAATACTGGGCCCGACACAACATCAGCGACGGCTTCTGGTCCTCCGAGCAGAACATATACAGCTTCCTTCACTATCAGGACCGAAGGGGCAGGATCTGGGAGCCGGACGAGTGCCGCAGAGAGCTGGAGGAGTATAAGAAGACCTCCCGCCTCTATGCCCGCCGGAATGTCCGCCCCGGAAAGCTCCGGCACGCCGGGCAGGTGCTTCGGCGCAAGGGCCTGTACGGTCTTTTCTTCCTGCGCAAGATGGAGCGCTCCGCTCTTCGCCGCGCAGGGATCATTCATACGTGGAAGGCAGCTGAATAAGGGTCTTCACAAGAAACAAGCGTCAGGGAAGGTCATAACCATGGAATACCGCAACGGGAAGCTTCAGCTTCCGAATGTCACGCTGGTCGCCGTGAGCAGCGTGAAAATCTATGAAACCATCAAGGCCATGAAATACTCCATGCGGGGAATTGACTTTGGCGATGCCATCTTCATCACCGACCGGAAGCCCTTTGGTCTTCCGTCTGGGATTCATTACCGGCACTGTGAGAAGATTGACGGCATCGACAAGTTCAATCACTTCATGGTCTATGAGCTTGCGCCTTACATCCGGACCGATTTCATCCTTCTGGTTCACTACGACGGCTTTGTAATCCACCCGGAAAAGTGGTCCGACGATTTTCTCAGGTACGATTACATCGGCTCTCCCTGGCCGCTTCCCACCAATGATTATGCCTACCGGGACTCCATGGGAAACATCTGCCGGGTAGGCAACAGCGTCTCCCTTCGTTCCAGGAGACTCCTCTCCTATCCTTCGGAGCATGAGCTTGCCTGGGTGCCTGTGGATGACGGCTTCTACAATGAGGATATTTTCCTCTGCTGCCATTCGAAGAATCAGATGGAGGCCGACGGGCTTGTTTTCGCACCGCTCGATGTGGCGGTGCGTTTCGGAAGAGAACACCCACTTCCGGAGAACAAGGGCGTTGAGCCGTTCCTGTTTCATAAGTGGCGCGGTGAAAATGAGAGCTACCCTCGGTTCATCGCCCCGAAAACAAGACTTCGGAATGCTCTGCGGCCGCTCCTTTTCTGGAGAAAGAGCCGCGCCTGGAGGAATAAGCATGGTTTATGACTGCATCCCCTTTTTTAACGAACTGGATATTCTGAATCTGCGGCTCCACGTCCTTTCCGACTGTGTGGACCGCTTCATCATTGAGGAATCTACAAGGACCTTCTCCGGCGAGCCGAAGGAGCTGTGCTTTGAAAAGAACAAGGAGATGTTTGCGCCGTTTCTCTCGCGGATCGACTATGTCGTTGTGTCCGACGACGTGCTGTGCGAGGACGGGCTTCATGTCAATCCCGCCGCAGAGAAGTATGCGCCGGAGATCCCCGACCAGCCTCTTACGCACCGGCGCGATTATTTTCAGAAGAATCATCTGATGGATCACCTGAAGGACCTGAAGGAGGATGACATCATTCTCTTCGGCGATCTGGACGAGATTCCGAATCCGGACACACTGAAAAAGGTGATAGCCTCCTACGATCCTTCGAAGATCTATCACCTTGCACAGCGCAATTTTTATGTCTTTCTGAACATGGAGGAAAAGCCGGTCCGACTCCACTCCATCACCGGGGAATTCCCCGATATTCCGGAGGAGCAGCGCAAATGGCTCGGAACCAAGATCTGCAGCCTTTGCAGCATTCCGAAGGAGGGCATCGTCCGTCTTCGTGATCTCGTTCCCGTCACCGATCCCCGTTCCGTCCGCGTGGACGACGGCGGCTGGCATTTCGGATACATGGGCGGCCATCACGAAACCAATGTGCTGAACCGGATCGGAACCAAAATCCGTGCCGCCGCACACCAGGAATACAACGATTCCGAGATTATCGCCGAAACCATGGACAAGCTGATCCTCGGGCAGGATATCTTCGGCCGGAATGCCCACTTCGAACGCGTGGAGCTGGACAGCTCCTACCCGGCTTACCTTCTCGAACACCGTGCAGATTATGAGTACCTGATTCTTCCGCCCATCACAGCCTGGATGCGCTTCACCCACCGCTTTGATCTGAAGGTCGGAAGATTCTGCAGACGGGCCATTCGCCATGTAAAAAGAAAGCTGGGAAGAAACCGTTGACCGCGTAAAATGATCCCGCAGCCGACATAATAACATCGGCTGCGGGATCAATCCTTCCACAGTCCTGCTTTAAAAAACAGCTGTTCAGCATCTGCTTCGCAACATTCTTCTTCAGGCCAGTCTGAAAATACAATCTCTCTTTGTAGATCAGCTGCGTTCCAAACGGCCGAACATGTGGCTGTCCATCCTCTTCGGTCGCCAGATACCAGGTTCCTGCATTCTTCAGAAACTGTAATACCTCTTCCATTCCATTCATACAAATTCTCCTTCTGAGTCATGCTCGCAGCATGAAGCCTTGGTTTACAGAATCTCCGCCCCTTCCGGAATCTGGAATTCATGCTCCTTTACCTGGAAGCGTTTCGTATGAATGCGGTCCTCCTCCATGAAATCCGAAACATAGTTCAGGAATTCCTGCACCAGCGTGCTCAGTCTCTGCTCCTTCGGCCATACCAGAACGTATTCCACATATTTGGCAGGATCCGTGATCACCTTGGAGACCACATGTACATTCGGCGTATACGTCGTCTGCGGGAAAATACTGATACCCACATTCTGCTCAGTCAGTGCCACCGCATCAATGTAATTCGACATCTCGCAGATGATGTCAGGTTCCTTTCCAATGCCTTCAAACCACTTCATAATGGCTTCCACACGTGAGGTTCTGCGCGGAACAATCAGCGGATAATCTGCCAGCTGCTCCAGCGTCACGCTGTTTCCTTCCTGCAGGGCCAGCGGATGCTCCTTGGGAATGATGGCAATCCACGGCTCTTTGCCGATGACTATGCTTCCCAGATGCTCATTGTCAAACGGGTATGCGATAACCGCAAGATCCGACAGTCCTCTTGCCAGATGCTCCAGCACATCATCTGAGCTTCCGTTCCACATCTGATACTTCACCATCGGGTATTCCTCACGGAATCCCGCGATAAAGCGCGCGGCAATATAAGGCGCGCGGCCTTCCACCATCCCAAGAGAAATGGTCCCGGAAAGTCCGTTCTCCATATGTGCCAGGTCCGCTCTCGTTTTGTCTGCCAGCGACAGCATCTGGTTGGTCCGGTGAAGGAGAAGACTTCCCGCTTCTGTCAGTTGAAGATGGCGTTTTCCGCGCACAAACAGCTGCACGCCAAGATCGTCCTCCAGCGACTTGATCTGATTGGACAAAGGAGGCTGACTCATATTCAGCTTTTCTGCAGCTCTTGTGAAATTCAGTTCCTGTGCTACCACTGTAAAGTATTTCAGTGAGCGAAAATCCATACTCGTTCTCCTCTGTTCGGGGCCATCCCTCTCTGTGCTGCAGCTGTGAAAATAAACCGATCGTTGTCAGGTCAACCGTTTTGTCAGGCCAACCGTTACCCGGGTCAGCTACCGGCCGATCACCTGAAGGACACACTGTGCGATGTACTGCATTCCTTTGTTATTCGGATGCTGTGCAACCGCGTCCTTGCTGCAATGATGTCCGACTCCGTTCGCATCATAGGCAAGCTCATTGCCAAACGTATATGGCGAACTGACCGTTGTGATATAAGGATCTACAGAGACAGCAGACAGGTCAGCATAGGAAAGGCCATAAGCCTGCGCACACTGCCTTTTTACCGTTTCCTCCACCGCATTATTCCAGAAATTCCCGATCAGAACAATCTTCGCGTTCGGAGCCTTCGTACGAATATATTGTATCAGAGCCGGGAAATCCGCGGCAAATCCGTTTGGATCCGGAATTGCATTTTCCCCGAGCTGGATGGTGACGAGCTCCAGCTCCGCCGAGAGATAAGGATCCAGCAGATACAGAACCTCTGCTCTCTGTCCGTAATTGATCTCCCAGATCGCGTAGTTGAACGCAGCGCTGTTGTATGCTCTCCCCTGTGCGGCACAGGCTGCCGCCAGAGAAGCCGATACCAGATGGTAATAATCATTCTGCGGCAGCGTTGCCCCCATTCCCATCGCATCCGGCCAGTAGCTCTGCCTCGGATGCATGGTGATGCTGTTGCCGATTGCCAGATAATCATAACCGCTTCCCGGTCTCCAATAGCCACTCGTAATGACCAGAATCAGATACTGATGATCCGACGCTGTGAGAACCGGAAGCGCAACAGATACCGCGTCCGCTCCCACCGCCGTTGGAACCTTATAATAAACGCCGCAGCCGGTATCGTAAAAGGCCTGCAGGCTTTCTCCCTCCCGAAGGGTCCTCCCTGCCATGGCATTCTTCAATGTCATCTGAATCAATGTGGTCTGTGTTCCGTCCGCCTTCATTCCGTCCGGGAGCTGGAAATCAACGCTCCAGATGCTCGCTCTCTCCTGCCCTCCGGCCATGCTCATGTAGCGCATTCCCTCGTCGCTCTCCTGTGCGCCGACATAATTCAGGATCTTCGTGCGGTCATTGTTCAGCACTTCGAACAGCCCTGCCTGCACCACATCCGCCGCCTCATCCGGAAGAAGCTTCACGCCTGCGGAAGGCGTGGTCTGCACAGATGGAATGCTTTGCTGTACGGAAGACGAAGCTTTCTGAGACGTAGCTGCCAATGTTTTTTTCTTTGCTACTGTCTTTTTTTTCTGCACAGCTGTCGTCACAGCCTTTGCCTTTTTCTTTCCGAAGGAAGCCGCCTCGGTCTCTGTCCTGACTGTAAAAATACTACCAAGTGCCAACAGCGCCGCAAGACAGACAACAGCCGGTACCTTCCAGTGTTTTGTTTTCTCTCTCATAAAAATCTCCACCCTGCTCCATCTCCGGAACATCCCTTTTATGTTACCATTCCTGACTTCGGAATGGAACGAAAGTTATTTTGCTGCAAGCGGACTGTAATTTCGAGAACGCGGGCCCCTCGGCGATGCTAATTTCATCCCTGCTGATAAAAATCCTCTCTCAGAGATGATTCTGCTCCGCTGATTTCATCCCTGCCGAACAAAATCCTCTCCCAGAGATGATTCTGCTCCGCTGATTTCATCCCTGCCGATAAAAATCCTCTCTCAGAGATAATTCTTCCCCACTGATTTCATCCCTGCCGAACAAAATCTTCTCTCAGGGATGATTCTCTCCCACTGATTTCATCCCTGCTGATGAAAATTCTCTCTCAGGGATGATTCTCTCCCACTGATTTCATCCCTGCCGATAAAAATCTTCTCTCAGGGATGATTCTGCGGTCGGAAGAGCATCCCCTCAAAGCAAAAAGCATCCTGCACCACACCAAACAGCCTGTACTCTACCGCCCGCAAGGACAAAAGGAAAGAGCATCCCGTTTCCGGCATGCCCTTTCCTTTATTATATTCAGTTTTCGTTCGTTTTGACCGCAAATACGGCTTTTCATTTTCCAAAAGCCATACATTTCCAGAACTCTGCATTTACCAGGCCGTTGCGATATCCAGTGCAATTCCGGTCGATTTCACAAATGCTCCTGTATCGCAGACAATTCCGGTTCCGAGGCTCGTCTCTACGATGCTCCCTCTCGGATATACCGAAAGATCTGCTGCGCACATGATATAATCGCCGTACATCTTCACGCCGTCATTTCTAACCCAGTACTCGCTGTTCACGCCGAGGCGCTTCATCGCATCCACAATCTTGTTCATATTCAGATTGTAGTAGGTTTCCTTTCCGCTCGGTCCCCTGTTGACACCGTTGTAGCGGTTCAGAACAGAGCCCTTCCAGGTTGTACTTCTGGTCTGGGTGGCAAGTGCATTCCTTGCTGTCTGCTCCTCAATTGCACCAACCAGTGCGGTCTGCTGCTCAATGACTGCCTGCAGCTGCAGAAGGTAAGACTCCAGGGCTGCCTGATCCTCTGCAAGATCCATAGTGCCTGCCGCCTCAGAGGCAATGACACTTTCTGCTGCCGCGTTGCCGGTAACCGCTGCTTCCGTATCGATAACTGTCGTTTCCATACCGGTCTCCGCCGCAGACACTGCAAGTACTGTCCCCGGACATCCTGCTGCCATTCCAAGCAGCAGAGCACAGGTCATCGCCGCAGTGATTTTCTGTAATATTCCTCTCACTTGAACAACTCCTTTCGCAGGTTTTCCTGCATCCAAGGAGGAATATTACAAAATTATTTCATTTCTGTCAAATTTCCATTGCGGCGAGCGTTTTTTCTGTGCACCGCAGAGGATCGTTTTCCGTGCACTGCCCGCCTCTAAACCACGGGCGAGGGCACTTTCGACCGCGCTGTTTTCCGCGTCAGACAGTCTCATTTACCGCGCAGATAAAGCGCCGGAACGCTTCTTTTCCGGCCTCAGTGTCCTTATAGACGCCCGCATCCTCGAGCACCTGTGAGAAAACAAGACCAATCTCTTCGCGGATCACCTCGTCCAGCTTCTCCGCATCTGCGGAGGCGGCTTTGTCCGGTGCAAATTCCGGGTGCTTCTCAAGTATTTCACCCGTCCATTCCGCATGGGAAGCCACAGCCGGAACGTCTGCGGGATTTCCTCCCTCCAGAATGACCTTCTTCAGCGTCTCCATCTCGCCGAGAAGACGGGCCGGAAGAACCGCCAGTCCCATGACTTCAATCAGACCGATGTTCTCTTTCTTGATGTGGTGCAGCTTCTGATGCGGATGGAAGATTCCAAGCGGATACTCCTCCGTGGTCCGGTTGTTCCGAAGGACCAGATCCAGCTCAAACTGGTCGCCGCGCATTCTGGCAATCGGCGTGATGGTGTTGTGCGGTGTTCCTTCTGTTTCTGCCAGGATTTCCGCCTCCGGATCGCTGTATGCTCTCCATGCCTCAAGAATACGGTCTGCCAGTGCAATCAATCGCTCCGGATCCTTGCAGTCAAGGCGGATAACCGACATCGGCCAGTCCACAATGCCGGCCTTCACATCCTCAAAGCCCTTTAAAACAATGCTCTCACGAAGTCCTGCCTTTGCCATGGCAAAGGTGTAATTGCCGCCCTGGAAATGCTCATGCGTCAGGATGGAGCCTCCGACAATCGGAAGATCCGCATTGGAGCCGATCGTGTAGTGCGGGAACATCTGAATAAACTGAAGCAGACGAACAAAGGTATCGTGCTCAATCTTCATCGGCACATGATCGCCGGACAACACGATGCAATGCTCATTGTAATAAACGTACGGACTGTACTGCATGTACCACTGCTTCCCGGCAAGCGTCAAAGGAAGCAGCCGGATGTTCTGTCTTGCCGGATGATCCAGTCTGCCCGCATAACCCACATTCTGAGGGCAGAGAAGGCACTTCGGATACTGCTCCTGCTTCTTGTTCAGAGCAGCCGCAATCGCCTTGGGATCCTTCTCCGGCTTGGAAAGATTGATCGTAATGTCCAGTTCTCCGTAGCGGGTCTTCGTCACCCACTTGCGGTCCTTCCGGATCCGGTAGGTGCGGATATAGTCACTGTCACAGGCAAGCTTGTAGAAATAATCTGTGGCCTCCTCCGGGCTCTTTTCATATTTCTCATGGAAGGTACGGATCACGTCGGACGGTCTGGGTGTCAGACACCCCATCAGCCTCGTATCAAACAGATCACGGCTTGCAATTCCATCCTCAATCACACTTCTCTTTGTGGCATCATCCAGCAAATATCCAAGAATATCCTCGAGTGCAGGAAGCTCCTCTTCCTTCGGAAGCGATCCCTGTCCAAACTCAGCGGATGGCTCAAGCTTCATGGCATCCATAAGGAGATTTTCCGTATAATAACGATCCTCCTGCGCGATCAGATCCTTCGCAATTCCATACGCAACAAGAGCCTCCACTGCAGCTTCCGTCGTCTTAAATATCATTCCGTTTTCCCCCTCATCTTAGCGACTTTCCACAGGGCACAAAGCCCGGTTCTGTTTTATGGCATCTGCAGTCTGCTCCGTTCTCCTCGGATATCGTCAGAAACAGCCAAGCATCCGATACTGACAAAGCGGATCTCCAGACTGCCATCATTAGCATAATCTGCCGATCCGCTTCCTTCAAGAGAGAAAACCTGTCTTTTCCGTTCTTTTGTACCGGGAAAATCCGACTTCATTTCTGTCCGGTACTTTTCTCATCATGCATTCGCAGCAGGCGCCGCTTTTGAAAAGGTGCCTTTCCCGTCACATAGTCACATATTCGTGACGGGTGTCACTTCTTCCGCTTGTTCCACCGTGCACAGATTCTTCGGGTGCTCGAGTGCTTCCTCCAGAATACCGACACAGTTATCTCCGATACGATCCACGTTATACAGGATATCCGAATAGACGCCGGTCATATCCTTGGTACATTTTCCACTCTCGATTCGACGAAGGTGCGCTTTGTTAAACTGCCGGATGGACTTGTGAAGCTTCCTCTTCGCCTTCGCAATGACGTCCGGATCCGCCGCTTCGCCCGCGCCCATTCCAAGAAGATGAATCGCCTGCAGATACAGACGCTCCATTGCGGCAAAACATCTTCCGAGCTCCTCTGTCGCATCCGCCGAGAAGGCTTTTCCCTGCGTCTTCAGCGTCCCCGCCTTCGTTACAATGTCATAGCATCGGTCCGCCACACGGCTTGCACAATGAATTAATGCAAGAAGTCCGGACGCCTGCTCCGACTGCTCCGGCGTAAGAGAGCCCCGTGAGAACAACTCCGAAATGTAAGAGATCATGCTCTCCTGCACCTTCTGAACATTCGAACACTCCCTGAGATACTCCTCCGGGAGAAGCTTCTGCCCGGAGGCTGTTCCATCCGGTTTTGCTTTCTCCGAACCCGTCAGAAGCACACCGCTCAGATCGGAAAGAAGATCCTTTACCGCATCCAGATTCCGGCAGATTTCCCGAGATACCAGCATGAGCGCTGCCTGCGGCTGTGAAACCATGCGAAGATCCAGATAACGAGGCTCCGCCTCTTCTGTGCCGGCTGCTGTATGCTCCGCGTGATCCGGAACCAGGCGACAGACGATTTTCACCATAAGCGGCACAAGCGGAAGCCAGATCAACGTGCAGACAACATTGAAAATTGTATGCGCGTTTGCGATCTGTCTCGAAATGACCTCCACCTCCGGCCCCTTCGGTGACACGAACTGAACAAATCTTGCAAAAAGGGGAATGAAGAACGAGAACACAATGGTTCCGCTGATGTTGAAGCAGGTATGTGCAATGGCCGTTCTTTTTGCGTCGCGGCTCTGTCCGATGCTCGCAAGAAGCGCCGTGATCGTCGTTCCGATGTTATCGCCAAAGAGAATCGGAATGGCACCTGCAAGTCCGATCACACTGGCACCGTCCGGTCCCGCCTGAGAAGCAAAGCTCTGCAGCACCGCAATGGTTGCGGAGGAGGACTGCACGACGAGCGTCATACAGAGTCCGAGAAATACGCCAAGAACCGGAAGATCCCGAACCTTCCACATCAGCTCTGTGAAAACAGGACTTGCCGCCAGCGGCTTCATGACGGAAGACATAATCTGAATTCCTTCGAACAGAAGGCCAAAGGAAAAGAACACCATGGCGATGTCCTTGACCTTTTCGTTTTTGGAAGCAAACTGAACCACGAAGCTGATGAACAGAATCGGATAAATATACTCGCCGATATCAAAGGCAATCAGCTGTGCCGTCATCGTGGTTCCGATGTTGGCGCCGAAAATAACGGAAATGGCCTGCGGCAGCCCCATCAGTCCCGCACTGACAAAACCGATCACCATGACAGTGGTGGCACTGGAGGACTGCAGAACAGCTGTGACCAGTGCTCCCGCAAGGGCTCCCATCAATGGATTCTTCGTGAGGATTCCGAGAATGGTACGCATCTTCTCGCCCGCCGCCTTCTGCAGCGATTCACTCATCTGATTCATTCCGAACAGAAAAACAGCCAGTCCGCCAAACAGACCGAACAACGTTGTAACAACCTCTGACATGCTTCCTCCTGCCGCGGCTTCTCCGCGTCCTGTGTGCATCCTCTTTTCCGGCACACATTTCTGACTTTTACACAAAATTGATCTTTCAATGGAAGCATATAAAATCGCAGTAAAATTCCATGCAGAGGAATGTTAAATCTGCGTAAAATAAAGCGGCAGTCTGCTTCTTCCACAGACTGCCGCTTATATCGCTTATATTCTTTTCTTCCTAATCCTTCGACTCCTCAAAAATCAGCTCCATCCGGGTCCCTCTTCCAAGCTGCGAGGTAACCTTGATCTTCGCATGGGACAGCTCAGCTCCATGCTTGACGATCGAGAGTCCAAGGCCCGTGCCGCCGGTTTCCTTGGAGCGGCTCTTATCGACGCGGTAGAAGCGCTCGAACACCCGCTCCTGCTCATCCTTGGCAATGCCGATCCCGGTGTCTGTCACAATCACCTTCGGCGTATCCATCTGCTTTCCAACCCAGAGATCCACCCGGCCTCCTGCGTGATTGTACTTGATGGCATTCTCCGTGATGTTATAAATCATTTCATCCAGAAGACGTTTCACGCCGATTACAATGCAGGATTCTCCCGTAAGCTCCACATGAACGCCGCAGTCATCCGCCTTCGCGGAGAGTCTTCCGACAATATCGTGTGAAAGCTCGAACAGATCCACCGCTTCCTCCTGCTGCTCCAGATGCCCTTCGTCCAGGCGGGAGAGCTGGATGATGTCATTGATCAGCGTCAGCATCCGCTGCGCTTCTTTATAAATACGTTCCGAAAACTTCGGCACATCCGTCGGCTTCACAAGCCCGTCCCGCATGATTTCCGCATAGCCGGAAATGGAGGTAAGCGGCGTTTTCAGCTCATGTGAAACATTTGCCGAAAACTCCTTCCGCATTTCCGCCACAGCCTCCTTGGCTTTGTTGGAGTCCTCGATTCTCTGCAGAAGAGGCGTCATTTCCTCGTAAACATCATTTTCCAGAGGCTTGTCCAGATCCAGATGGTTGATCGGGCTGACGAGTGCGGCCGCCTGCTTTCCTGCCATCAGATAGGCACAGAACAGCATCACCGCTCCGATCGCAATCATGGCCAGAAGGAGTGTGAGTGCGGTGTCCGTAATGCTGCTGACCGGCATGGAAACCCGGAGAACATTTCCGTCATCCAGGCGGATAGCACTGTAGAACATATCCAGCCCGATCGTGTCGGACCTTCGGATGTCCTGCCCGGTTCCATCCTTCAGGGCAGCCTGTACCTCCGGCCGCTCCAGATGATTCTCAAAGGTGAATTCATCCTGCTCTGTATCATAATGAACATTTCCGTCGGAATCGATCAGCGTGATTCTGGTTCCCTTCTCCACGTTATCCAGCTGCCGGAGATAATCCTCCCCGGAAATGTTGACTGCAGCCGCCGTATACTCCGCAACACGCTGGATGCTGTCTCGGGCAAGTCCCCGTATTCTTACATAAACGAAGAAAATGGTGATCGCATACGCTATCGCAAGCGTAATTCCGATCACCATAAACATGCTCTTCTGAATTTTTCTTCTCATGCTTCTGGGTCTCATATTCCTCCGAAGAGTCTCTTCCCTGATTTTCCGGTCCTGCAAAATCCTGAATGCGGGTTCCCCGGGTGTTATGTGCGGATTCGATATCCTACGCCGCGGACGGTCTCAATTTTATCTCCTGCCTGTCCGAGCTTCTGACGAAGCGTCCGGATATGCACATCCACGGTGCGGGTTTCCCCGTCAAAATCATAGCCCCATACATCCTCCAGAAGCTGATCTCTCGTAAGAACAACCTCTGAATTGATCAGGAGCTTTTTCAGAAGCTCATACTCCTTCAAGGTTAAGGCAACCGGCTCGCCCGCCACAGTTACCTGATGTCTCCTGGTATCCATGGCGATTTCACCAAGAGCAAGAATCTCATCATCACCTGCGTCATTTCCGGCACCGCTTCGCCGAAGAACGGCCTTGATCCGGCTGACCAGCTCCATCATCCCGAAGGGCTTTGTCACATAGTCATCCGCGCCAAGATCCAGTGCCTTCACCTTATCAAATTCCGCTCCCTTGGCCGTTACCATAATCACCGGAATCGCTTCCGTCTCACTGTTTGCACGAAGATCCTTCAGCAGTGAAACTCCGTCCTCTCCGGGCAGCATGACGTCCATCAGAACCAGATCCGGCTTCTCGTGTCCAAGTGCCGCCTTGAAGCATTTCCCATCTTCAAAGCCCTGTGCCTTGAACCCTGTATTTTCCAGCGTATATACGATCAGATCTCTGATGTTCTCATCGTCTTCCACACAAAAAATCATTGCTTCATCCTTACCCTGTAATCTTCTTCGTATCCAGCTTCGCTTCATGAACACCGGTAATGGAAAAAGTAACCCATTCCGCAATGTTCGTTGCATGATCACCGATACGCTCCAGATACTTGGAAATCATTACCAGATCAATTGCCTTGTGTGCTGCCTGGCCCTGATTCTCGCCGATGTAATCAATCAGCTGATTCTTCACGGAATCAAACATCATGTCCACCACATCGTCCCGCGCTTCCACATTTCCTGCAAGCTCCAGATTCTTGTCCACAAATGCCTTGATGCTGTCCTCCACCATGTGGGTGACTTCCACGCTCATCTCCACAATCTTCGGAAAGTCCGTTGCCTCGGACAGCTGTGCGCTTACCACTATCTCTGCAATATCCGAAGCCTGGTCACCGATACGTTCCATATCCGTAATCATCTTCAGTGCAGAGGAAATCTGGCGAAGATCTCTTGCCACCGGCTGCTGCTGCAGAAGAAGTGTCAGACACAGCCGCTCAATATCGCGCTCTGCCTGATCAATCTCAGCATCTGCCGTCATGACATCATATGCCATCTGTATATTACCATCCTGCAGGGCTTTTGTCGCATTTTCAATTGCAATTCCGCACAGATCTCCCATGTGAATCAGCATCCTGTTCAGCTGCAGAAGCTGCGCATCAAACCGGTTTCTCACTGTTTTACCTCCTGTATATAAGGAACATTTTTCCGCTTTTTTCCATCAGCCGAAGCGTCCGGTGATATAATCCTCGGTTCGCTTGTCCGCTGGAATCGAGAAGAGCTTCTGCGTGCGATTGTACTCAATCAGCTCGCCCAACAGGAAGAATGCGGTATTGTCTGAGATACGGCTTGCCTGCTGCATGTTGTGTGTCACGATGACAATGGTATATTTGCTCTTCAGCTCGATGGCGAGATCCTCGATCTTGGACGTGGAAATCGGATCCAGTGCAGACGTCGGCTCATCCATCAGAATCACCTCCGGCTCCACCGCAAGGGTTCTTGCAATGCACAGTCTCTGCTGCTGTCCACCGGAAAGTCCCAGAGCACTTTTGTGAAGTCTGTCCTTCAGCTCATCCCAGATGGCTGCCTGACGAAGGCTGCGCTCCACGATCTCATCCAGCTCCGATTTACGGCGGACTCCGTTGATTCTCGGCCCGTAAGCTACGTTTTCATAAACACTCTTCGGAAACGGATTCGGCTGCTGGAATACCATTCCGACTCTCTTTCGCAGCTCGATGGCATCCATTTCCTTATAAAGATCCACGCCGTCCAGCTTCACATCACCCTCGATGCGGACGCCCTCCTCCAGATCATTCATCCGGTTCAGGGTCTTCAGAAACGTTGATTTTCCGCACCCGGAGGGGCCGATCAGTGCCGTAATCTCATTGGCACGGATGTTCATTGAAATTTTATGCAGTGCCTGATACTGTCCGTAGAACAGATCCAGGTCTTTGATTTCAAATTTATACTGTTCTTCCATTCTGTTTCCCTTTCTCTCAAGGTCTGCTCTATGCCTTTGCACCCGCCTGCTTCTCGTTGATTCTCCGTGTCATGATTCTGGCAATCATAGAGAAAATAAGTACCATCACCACCAGCACCATCGCCGAGAAGTTTGCAATTTCCTCAGACTGCGGATTCAATGCTCCCTCGGTTCGCATGACCCAGATGTGAAGGGCCAGTGTCTCGCCCGGACGGAACGGATTGAGCGGACACGTCTTGGAGGTCAGATTCCAGTTGCTCCAGTTAAGTCTTGTGCTCTGTCCCGCCGTATACAGAAGAGCTGCCGCCTCACCAAAGCCTCTTCCTGCTGCCAGAATCACGCCGGTAATAATGCGCGGAAGACACGCAGGAAGCAGAACCTTCACGATGCTGACCCAGTGCGTTGCACCAAGTGCCATGGAGCCCGCCTTGTAGCTCTTCGGAAGGCTGCGCATGGCATCCTCGGTCGTCGTCGCAATGGAAGGAAGACTTAGGATGGAAACAGCAAGCGCACCTGCCATCAGATTCCATTTTGCTCCTGTCATCAGGATGAAAACCAGATAGCCGAACAGGCCTACCACGATCGAAGGAAGCGAAGAAAGCGATTCTATGCAGATCCGGATGAAATGGGTTGCTTTGGTATCTCCCGCATACTCCGCCATGTAAATTCCTGCAAGGACTCCCAGCGGAACACTGATCAGAAGAGAAAGCACAACCAGATAGACGGTATTGAACAGCTGGTTTCCGATTCCGCCGGAATCGGCTGCCAGAATCCCAGGAAAATAACTCATGATTCCCTTGATGATAATGTATCCCGCAAGAACCAGAATCAGCAGAAGGAACGACCCTCCGACGGCGCAGAATACACCCGTCATCAGATGATCCGTCCTCTCCGCATTTTTAATGCGGCGTTTCATTTTTTCATTCATATCGCACCAATCCTCTTTTGTATCTGTATCGCAGCAAGGCCTTTTGCCTTCTTACGCCTTTTCTTTCTTTTTCCCTGCCGCATCAATGCGATGGATGATGAAAATAAACAGCATGGAAATCAGGAACAGGAGCAGCGCCATGGTCCAAAGCGCCATATTCTGTTCACCGCCGCTTGCCGAGTTTCCCATATCTGCAGCGATGGCCGCCGTCAGGTTATTGGTCGGAGAAAGGATGTTCTTCGGGAACGCTCTTGTTTTTCCGATGACCATTGCAACCGCAAGTGCCTCACCGAACGCTCTTGCAAGTCCCAGAATAATTCCGGTCAGAATGCCGGATTTGGCTGCCGGAAGAACGATCCGGTAGATGACCTGCCATCTGGTAGAACCAAGCCCGTATGCGGCTTTCCGGTAATACTGCGGAATGCTCCGGATGGCGTCTGCCGCAACCGTCGTGATGGTCGGAAAGATCATGATGGCAAGCACGATGCTGGCTGCAAGCACGGAATATCCGCCCATTCTTGCATGGAAGGTGTCGCGGATGAACGGAACCAGTACCGTGAGTCCGATCCAGCCGTATACAACGGAAGGGATGCCCACGAACATCTCAATGGCCGGCTGAAAGATTTTCGTTCCTGCCTTCGGAGCGATCTCTGTCATAAATACTGCAGCGCCCACCGCAAACGGTGTCACCATAAGAAGTGCAAGTCCGCAGGTCATCAGAGAGCCCGCAATGTAAATGGCACAGCCCACCTTGCCGGTGCCTCCGGCCACAGAATCCACCGGTGCCCATTCACTGGAAAACAGGAATTCCAGAATGGAATGATGATATTTGGTAAAGGTTCCGGTGCCCTGCACAATCAGGAAAACACCAATTGCAAGCGTCAGCGCGATAATAAAGAAGCCCGAGGCGGTAACAATCCCCCGCCCCAGGTATTCTTTCCGGAAACGATCCATTTTGCCGGTTCTCATTCCCTGAATTCTGCGCTCCGACGTTTCTGTGCAATTTTTTCCACCCGTAAGGTTTGTAACTGCTTCGCTCATAACTGTTCCTCTGTCGGAGTTTTCCGAATGCTTTTTACTGTGCTTCGTGAGACTTTACCGCCTCATCGCTCATCCTGGAGGATACGCCGTAGCCCATAGCCTCGATGGATTCGCCGAACTCATCGCCCATCATATAGTTGATGAAGGCCTGTGCGGCATCGCTGCCCTCGCCGTTGGTGTACATGTGCTCGAAGCCCCATACCTTGTAGGTTCCGTTGTAGGTGTTCTCAAGAGTAGGTGCTACACCATCGATGGAAACCGTCTTGACGGTATCGTCATTGACAAGATAGGACAGTGCAACATATCCGATTGCTCCCTTGTTCTGCTCAACGGTCTGAAGAAGAGTACCGGAGTCATCGGTCTCAAGTGCTTCGTTGGAAGCCTCCTCTTCTCCGTTCAGTGCCCAGTTCTTAAACAGTGCTCTGGTTCCGGAAGAGCTCGGTCTGGTAACCAGAAGGATCTCCTCGTCCGGTCCGCCGACTTCCTTCCAGTTGGTGATCTTTCCGGTAAAGATGTCGATCAGCTGATCCGTGGTCAGATCATCTACGCCAAGATCTGCATTGACAACAGGTGCCATGGTAATGACGCATACCTCATGATCCACAAGGCCTGCTGCAACAGAAGCATCCAGCTTCTCTTCTGCGAAAACATCCGAGTTTCCGATATCAATGGCGCCGTCTGCAACCTGCTTCAGACCCTCACCGGATCCGCCGCCGTTTACCGTCACGGAGCAGTCAGGATTTGCATCCATGAACTTCTCTGCCGCTGCCTGTGCAAGAGGGAGCAGTGCGGAAGAGCCTGCTGCGGTAACCTCTCCGGTAACAGCCTCAGCTGCCTCTGCCGTAGTCTCAGCTGCGGTGGTCTCTGCTGTAGTCTCAGCCGCTGCTGCCGTGTCTGCTGCTGTGGTCTCTGCTGCGGCTGCAGTGTCTGCTGCTGCCGTATCCGAAGCACCGCATCCTGCGAGCATTCCCATAACCAGTGTTGCTGCTGCAATTGTTCCTGTAAGTTTCTTCAGTTTCATAATAATATCCTCCTCTATCAGGAATCGTTTTCTTATCCGACAGTGCCCATCATAAAGAGGGTGTGTTAAATCCATAATCCGCAGATTGTTAAAGCTATGTAAAGTTCATCCCCGTTCCAGATGCTGCGGAATACTTCCGATATTTTCGCCCGCTGCTTTACCTGTTTCTTACATAAGCCTTACGTTTCTGCGATAGAGCTGTTTTTTGCGGAGCATTACATTAAGAGCAGGTTAAGAGAATGGTTATTAAGAGGATTTTGGAATTTGCCATAAAAAAGATTCCGGCAGGGATTTCCATCACGAACCCCCGCCGGAATCAGAAAGAACCGGGTGATATTATTTATGAAGACACAGGAAATACGTTCCAGACTTTTTTGCACATTGCTTCTCGGATTTGCCGCAGGCTTTGTTCTCGGTGCCATGATCGTTCTGATCATGCAGGAGGTGCTCAGGCTGCAGCCTGCTGTCAATGTGATCTTATTTGTATCCGCCGGCTGGTGCGGCATTCTCTTCTATTTTATAAAGCTCTTCTGCCTGCTCCTGCCCCGGAGCCGCAGCTGAGCTTTTCACCGCTGATTCTTTTCAGAGGCTGAGCTTTTTCAGCGGCAGCAGTGAAAGACCGGAAGCCCATCCAGAGGCGCATCCACATGCACAGTCTGCCCGCCTTCATAAACCTTTCCGTCACGGATATCCGTCCAGCTTCCCTCCGGAAGATACACATCACGCTCGAATTCATTCAGATGCAGAATCGGAGCCACCAGATATTCCGAACCGAACATGTACTGATCCGTCACCTCCCAGCACTTCGAATCTGCCGGAAATTCATAGAACATCGTACGGATCAGCGGTGAACCATTTGTGTGAGCCTCCTCATAGAGCTTTGCAATGTAGGGCTTCAGCTCCATCCGGATGTCATAATACTTCCTCATAATCCGGTAGTTTTCTTCTCCATAGCTCCACAGCTCGTTGTCCTGCCCGGTATGAAGATAGCCGCCTCCAAAGTCACGGTTATCCAGCGGCGGGATATTGTAGGGACCGCGGTCTCCATGCATCCGGAAGACAGCCGTAAATACCGCAAATTCATACCAGCGGATCAGAAGCTGCTGAAAATCCGGATCGTTCACGTCATCCGTCATAAAGCCGCCGATGTCCGTCGTCCACCACGGAATTCCCGCAAGTCCGATGTTCAGACCTGCCTGCAGCTGATCCTGCAGTGCCTCAAAGGTGCTCGGCACATCGCCGGACCAGAGAACATTTCCGTATTTCTGGCTTCCTGCCCAGCCGCTTCGAAGCAGATTGACCACCGGCGCCTTTTGAAGCTCCGTCATCGGATCATAGAAAATCCGGCTGTACCACTGCGGATACTGGCAGCTGCTCTCCAACGCCGATCCATTGATGTAACGGTAGTTGTCAAAATCATAGGCGCAGTAATCCGGTTCGGAGTTGTCCAGCCAGAACGCATCAATGCCAAGATCATAGTAGTTCTTTTTGCATTTCTCCCAGACATATTTTCTCGTTTCCGGATTGAAAACGTCGATCTCCACGCAGTCCCCCTGGTAGTCATAGGTCTGCTGCGCACCGCGCTCCGTTGAAATCAGAAGTCCCCGGTCCATCATCTCCGCGAAGTTCTCGCTCTTTCGGTCCACGGACGGCCAGATGGAGACAATGACCTTGATGCCCATCGAATGAAGCTCATCCACCATTGCCTTCGGATCCGGCCAGTAGGTTTTGTCAAACTTCCAGTCTCCCTGAAGCGTCCAGTGGAAGAAGTCGATGACAATCACATCGATCGGAAGGCCCTCTGCCTTGTATTTCCTTGCAACAGACAGCACCTCCTCCTGCGTGCGGTAGCGAAGCTTGCACTGCCACAGTCCCATGAGATTTTCCGGGAACATGGGCGCACGTCCGGTTACCGCCGTATATTTTTCCAGAATTTCCTTCGGCGTATCTCCTGCCGTAATCCAGTAATCCATCTGTCGGGTCGCCGCTGCCTGCCACTCTGTATAGTTCTTTCCAAAGGAGACACGACCGACTGCCGGGTTGTTCCAGAGGAACCCATAGCCCATGGAAGAAACTTCAAAAGGTACTGTAACCTGAGAGTTTCTCTGCTCCAGACTCAGAACACAGCCCTTCAAATCCAGATAGGGCTGCTGATACTGGCCCATTCCGTAAATCTTTTCCCCATCGATGCTCTCAAATCGGACGTTCAGAGAGAAATCTCCGCCCGGGATTCCCTTCCACTCACGGCTCCGGATTTTAAGGCAGCGGCTCTCCTTCCAAAGAGACCCGTCATAGAAGCTGAAGTATTCACGAAGGAGCTGCTTCCCATCCTTATAAAAGGTAATGACGCCGGCAAAATTGACCGTGGCCGAGATCCGTCCGTTGGTGATCCTCGCAAGCTCCTTCTGATCGATCGTGCCATCACCGACCCAGTGATCCTCCTTTGTGATTTCCACAGTGGCTTCGGAGCCCCCCGGCCCCTCGGTCAATGCCCAGTTCTCATCATTAAGCGCCGCATGCCGCGTTGCACGCACGCGCAGGGAATCCTTTCCCCAGGCCTCAATGCGGAGAATTTCTCCCAGATTTCTCGCTGTCAGAACGCCCTTTTCTGCTGTAAAAACCATAGCTTCCCCTCTCTTTCTTCTGCTTTGCAGCAGCATTTTATACGTTTTCGCTGCCGTGTTTCCGCACTTTTTGTAGCGGTTCTTCTGTTACAATGCTACCATAGAAATGTCTGTAATTCCCGTTTTGATTTTCAGGAGGTATTCATGTATCGATCTGTATCTTCCATCCGGCGAAGACTTATTGCCGTCTCCTCCGCACTCGCAGCCGCTCTCGTTCTTGCCGTTTCTCCTGTGCCCGGAAGCTCTCCTCTCACAGAAAAGACTGCTCTTTCCGGCAAAATTACGCTTTCCGCATACGCGGCAGAATCCGTCTTTCCTTCCGATTCTTCCACAAAGCTGATCTCCGATCAGACTGCAGGGAGCACCTTCGCCATTCTGGTAAACGCCAAAACCGGCAAGATAACCGCGCAGAAGAACGGTGACGCCTACATGTACCCGGCCTCCATGACCAAGGTCATGACACTTCTTGTCGCATCGGAGCACGTAAAGAACCTCACCGATACCGTCACCATCACGCAGGATATTCTGGATTACTGCATGGAGCATGACTGCAGCACCGTCGGCTTCGCAGCGGGAGAAAAGGTAACTGTCATGGATCTTTTATGGGGCACCATTCTTCCCTCCGGCGCCGATGCCGCAATGGCTCTCGGACGGTATGTGGCAGGCTCTGATGCAGCCTTTGTCACGATGATGAATGACAAGGCAGCTGCGCTTGGTCTGAAGAATACGCACTTTACCAACTGCATCGGTCTTTTTGATCCCGGCCATTACTCCACCTGCAATGACATCGCGGTTATCATGAATGCGGCAGCCTCCAGCCAGCTCGCCTTCACCGTTCTGGTGACGCCGCAGTACACGACGATTCCGACCTCGGTACACCCGCAGGGAATTACCGTGCGCAACCTGTTTCTTTCCAGAATCAGTCCTCTGAATAAACCGGGGATTGTACTTGGTGCCAAGACCGGCTACGTCAACCAGTCCCTCTACTGTGCGGTCAGCTACTTCATTTCTTCCGGAAATGTACCTTATATCTGCGTGACCGGAATGGCTTCCTCCTCCATGAATGCCGTGCAGGATCATCAGAAAATCTATTCCGCCTACGCGCGGTAGACAGCATCTGCTGCCATCTCTTCGTACTGCCTCATGTACAGCTCGTGATAATATCCGTGCTGCTGCATGAGGCTTTTGTGTGTCCCCTGCTCAATGATTTTCCCGTTCCGGACAACCAGAATGACATCCGCATCCACAATGGTGGACAGGCGATGTGCAATCACGAAGGAGGTTCTTCCCCGGATCACGGTCTCGATCGCATCCTGGATCAGCTTCTCCGTCAATGTGTCGATCGATGCCGTTGCCTCATCCAGAACCAGAATTCTCGGGTCCGCCAGAATCGCTCTGGCAAAGGAAAGAAGCTGCTTTTCTCCGGTGGAAAGAAGGTCTCCGCCCTCCCCTACCTCGGAGTCCAGACCCTTTTCCATCTTCTCCACAACAAAGTCCGCATGCACAAGCCCAAGTGCCTGCATGATCTCCTCATCCGTGGCATCCGGTTTCCCGTAGCGCAGATTGTCTCTCACCGAGCCGGAAAACAGGTGCGGTGTCTGAAGAACATATCCGATATTACTGTGGAGCCAAAGCTGGGAACGATCTCTTGCATCCCTTCCATCAATCAGAACGGCACCCTCCGTAGGTTCGAAAAAGCGGCAGACCAGGTTCACCAGTGTAGATTTTCCGGCACCCGTTTCTCCGACAATTGCCACATTGGTTCCCTTCGGCACCTTCAGATTGAAATGCTCCAGAACATACTCTTCTCCGTCCGGATAGCGGAAGGAAACATCCCGGAACTCCACATCTCCATACAAGGGCTCCCAGTTTTCCTTCTTCGGATGGAAGGTGTCCCCGTAACGCTCTGTGACCTCACTCCGGTCTGCCACATCCGACTCTGTATGAAGAAGCCGCGTCAGTCTCTCAATGTTTACCTGAATGGCGATAAACGCAGAAATGGTCTGAACGATATTCTGGATCGGATCCATCATATTCAGCGCGTAGGAAAAGAATACCGACAGTGTTCCGATCTGAAGGACCCCCTCCATCGTGATGCGGCCGCCCTTCCAGAGGACAAGTGCCAGTGCCGTCGCGCACATAAAGGTCACAAGCGAGGTAAACAGTGCCGAATAATGGGTTGCCTTTACGGACGCCTCGCGCATTTCTTCCGTATCCTTCTCAAAATCCTTCCGGATACGGTCCTCAATCACCAGCGTCTTGACCGATCTTGCCCCCGTGATGCCCTCGTTAAAATTACCCGTAATTGTTGAGTTGATCTCGCGGATTCTCCGGTTCAGCTTCACCAGCTTCTTCTGGAAAAAAGCAATCAGGACCACCGCAACAGGAACCAGTGCCAGAACATACATCGCAAGTCTTGCATTCACGGCGAGCATCACCGCAATCACGCACACGATATAGGAGCCGTTCCAGACCATGTCCATCATTCTCCAGGCCACCAGCTCACCGATTTTTCCTGTGTCGCTCATGACTCTCGCATGAATGTAGCCGACATTGTTCTGGTTAAAATAGGAGAAGGACAGCGTCTGCAGGTGATTAAACGAGGCATTCCGCAGATCCCGGTCCACCGACATCTCGACCTTGCCGCACTGGTACGTGCTGACGAAATTGTCGATCACCTGAAGAACCAGAATCACCGCATAGGCCGCTGCAAACGGAAGGATGCCCTTCAGCGTCTCCTCTGCCACAAAGTGATTCAGTGCATAGCTGTTGAACAACGGATACAGGGAATCGATCAGCGAGCTGAGAATTCCCAGAATGATATTGATGATAAGAATCCGGCGGTAAGGCCGGATAAAAGGCCACAATCTCGGGATTCCGAAGAAGGGCAGTGAAATCTTCTTATTCTCTTCTGCCTGCATCGCAGACCTCCTCCATTATCTGCTGCCGCTCTGACGAACCTGCAGATCATAAATCTGCCGGTAAATTCCATCCTGCGCCAGAAGCTCCTCATGTGTTCCCCTCTGCACAATCCGTCCCTGATCCATCACAAGGATCTGATCCGCGTGCATCAGCGTGGTCAGTCTGTGCGCAATCAGAATCACCGTCGCAGAGCCGACATTCTCCCGGAGTGCCTTGCGGATTTCCGCATCCGTCTCCGCATCCACGGCCGACAGGGAATCGTCAAACACCATGATGGGCGGCTTTCGAATCAGCATCTGGGCAATCGCCGTTCTCTGCTTCTGTCCGCCGGAAAGGGTCACGCCCCTCTCTCCGACAAAGGTGTCATAGCCCTTGGCAAAATGTGTGATGGTCTCGTCCAGTCTCGCAATTCTTGCTGCCGACCGCACCCTTGCAAGGCGGGAGTGATCGCCGTCCTTCCCATCTTCCGGCTCCTGGCCACTCGCAATTGCGATATTTTCCTCCAGCGTTCTGGAGAACAGGAAGGGCTCCTGCAGGACCATGCCGATATTTCTTCGAAGCCAGTCCGAAGAAATGTCCGCGATGTCCACACCGCCAATCTCGATTCGTCCGTTTTCCGGAGAGAGCGGATACAGACGGTCAAGGAGATACATCAGGGTAGATTTTCCGGATCCGGTTCCTCCCAGAATTCCGACCGTGCTCCCCGCCGGAATGGTGAAGGTGACATCCTTCAGTACCTCCGAGGAGCCGTTTTCATACTGATAGGACACATGCTGAAACGAAATATCACGGTCCATGGGCGGCATCTTGGCATCCTTTTTATCCTGCTCCGTTTCTGAATTCATGATGTAGCGCAGACGGTCGATGGAGATTCCCGCCTTGGACATATCCGCCACCACGCGGCCAAGCGAGCGGACCGGCCACGTCAGCATGGAATTGTAATAGATAAATGCAATGTACTGTCCCGATGTAATCTGTCCGCGGACACAGAAAACCGCGCCGATCACGGTGACCAGCATCACCTGCAGACCGGAAATCAGATCACTCGAGCACCAGAACGCGGAAAGCAGCTTCATCAGCCGGATCCACATCGCCGTGTAGCTCCGGTTCTGCTTCTCGAAGCGCTCCCTTTCATAGATCTCGCGCCCAAACGCCCGCACGACACGGACTCCGGTCAGATTCTCCTGCGCAATGGCAGAAAGCTTTCCCTCCTCCTCATCCGCATGCTGAAAGGCATTTCCGATTCTCCGGTGAAAGAAAAGCGAATACAGAATGATAATCGGGAAAAAGGCGGCAGAAACTGCTGTCAGGACCGGATGAATCCGGTCCATATAGTACAGCGCAAAGGACATCAGAATCACGATTCGGAACAGGCTGGTAAGCTGCTCCGAGACAAAATTCTTGATGGTCTCCACGTCTGATGTACACCGCTGAATGATGTCTCCTGTGTGATTCTCGCTGTGCCACGCAAAAGGAAGATGCTCAATGTGATCAAACAGCTGATCGCGCATTCTCTTGACCAGACACTCCGCGCCGAGTGAATTCATCAGCCGGTTCGCATACCGGCATGCGTTGGCAAGAAGCGCCACCGCGCAGACCGCCGCTGCAACAAGCCAAAGGTGATTCCGCAGGCCTTCAGCACCGCCGCAAGACTCGATCAGTGCTCTGGCAGGTCCCGTCAGCGCAGGCGGCTTGCTGTCAATCACCGAATCTACGGTGTAGCTGATGATCTTCGGATTCAGAAGATCAAGAACAGAGGTCAGACAGGCGAAGACAATGCTGAGTACAAACCACCGCTTGCTCCCCTGCAGGAAATGCCACACCATCCCGCTTCTTGTCGGAAAGTTCTGTTCACTGCGAATTGTTGTCTGCCTCACAGGCCGGATCTTTTTCATATTCGTTCTCATGTTCCTCACAGTAATATCTTCTTCCGTTCGAATCGGAAGCAACCTTTGTCCCCTTGTTCAGACAGTTGGAAACGCTGCAGTAATGCGGAAGCCGTTCGTCGTCGGTGTCATTGTAGAAGGCCATGTTTCCCTTTTCGGCAAGCTGCACGCGAAGGCGTCTTCGAAAGCCCTCCTTGATGGCTGCAAGCTTCTCCTCATCGCCGACGCTCGTCCAATGCCGGGTTCCCTCCAGTGCCGGTTTGGGAAGAGCCGCTTCCTCTTCCTTGTCTTTTTTCTCCTCGTCCCCCTCTTCTTCCTGGCTGAACTCCTGATCCGAGGCGTCATCCTCTGCCTCTGCAACCTTTGCAGCTTCCTCCTCCGCACGCTGCGCATCCCGGATCATCTCCTTATCGCGGGTTGTTTTGTAAACCTTGCGTGTGGTCAGAGTGCTGTAGTCGGGAGAAAACTGCGCTTCCAGAAGAACCGCTCCGTCCTCATTCTCCGTTTCGGATCCGTAGTAGGTAAAATACCATGTGTCGGCATCGCGCACCTGCTCCAGACTGTAATCATAGGAAGCTGCTCCAAACCAGGCCGGATTCAGATCTCCCACACAGCGATCCTCCTGCAGCTTCACCGAAATTCCCTCATCCAGGCGTCCGGGCACAATCACCGAGTGCATCCAGAGATAGCTCACCACAGCATTCGTCTTTTTCCCGGTAATGTCCGTGTAGGGAGATCGGTACACACGATCCACTGCGGTGTCCAGAATCGCAAGAAGCTCCTTCGCGTCCCTGTAATCCCCGACCTTTGCAAAGAGCGTCTTCGCTGTCTCAAAATCATAAATCAGGAGTGCATTCCTCGCCATGTTGTAGCGGACCTCCCGCAGTCTTTCGTAGGAATCCTGATATTCCTCTGTCTGCGCAAAGCCGGCCTCTGCATCCTCCAGCTTCCCGATGGCTTCCAGTCTGACCGCCCTTGTGTAACAGGCCTTATCCAGAAGCTCCTCTGCCTTTCCGAAGCTCCCTCCGTCATACTCTCCAAGCTCTGTCAGAAGAGAAATGGCGGTTTCAAAATCATTTTCCGAAATCCGGGCATCTGCCTCCGCAAGTCGTGTGTTCTTTACCTGGTCCGGACTGTCCTTGTAATCCCCAAGCTCCTCGTAAGCCGCAGCAGCTCCTTCATAGTCGCCCTGCTCTCTTAAGTAAGAGCCTTTTTCGTATCTCATTTCCGGCACCCGCTCTGCTGCATCCGCAAATCCGCCGAGAGCCGCCAGCCTGCCTCCCAGATCATATTTCCTCGAGATTGCGGCAAAGCCATCCGCCGCCTCATCGAACTGATTCTCCCTTGCAAGTGCCTCCGCTTTTCTGTAATCCCGCATGGGGAGAAACAGAAAACTCACCAGATACACGGTAATTCCTGCCGTCAGCGCAAGAATGACGATAAGTAAAATAAGTCCGGCCTTTTTTTTCATCCGTTCTTTCTCCCTCCGAGCCTACGCCCTCATGCCGTACATGTCCGGATAAACAGCTGCTGCATATGACAATAGAAACAATATGTCCCTGGCAGTATATGAAACACTACTGTCAGGGACATGCTTTCTTCAGGCTTTTGCTGCGGCTCAGTTCAGAGTAACCGAGTCCCAGGTATCGCTCGGAATCAGGGTAATGTAAGTCTTGCCGGGATTCAGCGTAATCTCCTTGCCGTTTCCGTCATAGTACTTCGTGATTCCGCCCTCACTGGTCTTCGACCAGGTAATCGGGATCGCCTTTCCGTTCGTGCAGTAATAGCCGGGCTGTACTTCTGCAATGCAGTTGTAAATCAGATACCCGTGCTCGTCATACTGCGTAAAGGTGCAGTCCTGAATCAGTACATTCTTAAAGGTAACGGTCTTATCATTTCCGCCATCCTTACAAACCGAACCGAATTCGTAATAATCATAGGTATTCGTATCCGGATTGTATTTCAGCTGTGAGCTCGTGTTGTAGAACGGGAGGCTGATGTTTGCTGCGTCCACCGAATTCTCTGCGTCGTCCAGCGTAACCTCTTCGCCCTGATAAGGAGCAAACTGGAAATGATCTCCGCTCTGTTTCCTGTCATCGTAGTTTCTGGAATAGCTGGAGTTGGAGAAGTTCTTGTCCAGATCGCCGGAAAGGCAGAACTCCGTAAACTCCGTAGGTTTTCCGTTCTTTACACGGGAGAAGGTTCCGGAAAAATGATACGGATACCGTCCCATATAAGGATCAATATAGAAAGGACCGCCGTCATGACACAGAACCGCGTCCCATTCCTGACCAAGCAGGATGTTCGTCGGACGGATGGAACGAATGCTTCCCACCTTCTCGATGGAGCCCCAGTCCTTGAACAGGCACATCAAACGTGTAATGCGGTTGTTCGCCGTAGAGTTCATCAGCTCATACATAACGTCACAGTCTGAAATGCCGAAATGAGGAAGCGCTCTCTGGTCATTGTCCACCATGATGGCAACCGGCCGCTGATCCTCAATCTCCTTGCTGATCGGCTCTCCGGTCAGCTCACTGTAATACATATCATCCGGAAGGACATAGGCTTCCTTCTCTTCCTCAGCCGGCTCCTCTTCCTGCTGGCTCTGTCCAAGATCATCCGGATGTGCTCCGTCCGGAATCGACTCAAATCCATGTGCCGAAATTCCTTCCGATGCACTGTTCCCGCATGCCATCACGGACATCGCAGTCATAACTGTCAATATTACTGCAAGTACTCTCTTCTTCATGATACTCCTGTCTGATTCTCAAAAGCGAACGTTATAAAAATATAATTTGCATCTGCTATATGCCAATAACGTACGCACACTCATTGATTTTCTTTCCCCACAGGGACTTTGCTGTCTATTGTATCGCAAAAATGTATCCGTCGCCATATGAATCTGCTCAAAAACTGCCCTCGCGCTTTTGAAGCTTTTGAGGGCAGCCAACTCATCAAACTTATCCCACTTTATTCAAAAGGCTGGACAGTTTTTCTTGGTAAAGGGAGAAAGGTCGTTACCATTCCGGAGCGGTTCCGGACTGTACCCAAAAGTAAGCGCAATGGAAAGAATGCATGATATAATGACAGTTAAGGGTGCTGCTGTTGAAGACATGAGAAATAAATCAAGGAATATGATGAACAACAGGCAGTTGACAAAGCACTTAGTGGAAAAGCCGCGGCGATGCGGCTTTTTTAAAGGGCCGCAGTTAGTCGACTATAACCCATGCGTCATCCATATTAGAGCAATTTAACATCTCGCTATGAGGACAGGACGATGGAAAAACGAAAAAACTTCTGGGACAAAACGCCGGGCGGTATGACCGCTGGCTTACGCAGAGTGCATAAAATCGGAGGAAATAGCAGAGGAAATATGACATGAGAGAAAAAATCAAGCTCTCCGGCGTGCCGGAGACGATGCTGCAAACCATTTATGCCAGAGCGAAAGAGAGCGGCGGCAGAGGCGCGATTCACGACGCAAAAGCGGAGGAAATCATCGAGAAACTGGACTACGATTTTTCCCTTGCTGAAAAAGACACCGCCATGCGCAGCGGCGTTATTGCCCGCACCATCGTGCTGGACCGACTGACAAAGGCGTGGCTTGGGGCGCACCCCGGCGCGGTGGTGGTCAACATCGCCTGCGGGCTGGACACCCGGTGCTACCGGATGTCGGGTTACGCACATTGGTATAACCTCGACCTGCCGGAGACGATGGCCGTGCGGGAGAAGCTCCTGCCGGAAAGCGGCACGATTTCGCAGATCGCCATGTCCGCTATGGACGATTGGGGCGACGAAATCAAAGAGCGAAATACGCCGGTGCTCATTATTATCGAAGGATTGACCATGTATCTGACGGAAACAGACGTGCAGCACATCTTTGCGGTGATTTCCCATCGCTTCGAGAAAGCCGCGGTATTCGTGGAAACCATGAATCCGATGATCGTGAAGCGCTTCAAGGAAAAATCCATTGACGCAAGCAACGCAAAATTCACATGGGGCGTGAAGAACGGGGAAGCCCTTGCAGAATTGCTGCCGGACTTCCGATTTATCGAAGAACATAGTCTTTGCGAAGGAATGGCGATGTTTGCACCGGTTTATAAGGTGTTGAATAAGCTGCCTATCGTTCGGAATATCTCGAATAAACTCATTGTTTTGGAAAAAGTGTAAGGAGGCGGCAAGATGTCATTTTTTGAGAATACCCGCAAGCCTGTAGGATTTGCCGGAAAAATTATGGTTGCCATGATGAATCTTGGGCATACACCTGTGGCGACATGGGGCCTTGAATTCCTGCATCTTTCACCGGATGCCAAAGTGCTGGACTGCGGCTGCGGCGGCGGTGCGAACATGAAAAGGCTGCTGAAAAAATGCCCGCAGGGCATCGTGAAGGGCATCGACTATTCGCCCGTCAGCGTGGAGAAGACGAAAAAGGTCAACGAGACCGCCATTGCGGAGGGGCGCTGTGCCGTCCTGCAAGGCAGCGTGGCGGATATGATCTTCGCAGAGGACTGGTTTGATGCGGTCACGGCCTTTGAAACGATCTATTTCTGGCCTGATCTGCTCCAATGCTTCCGGGAGGTTTACCGGGTACTGAAGGTCGGCGGGACATTTCTCATCTGCAACGAAAGCAATGGCGACACGGACAAGGACGAGAAGTGGACGGAAATCATCGGCGGCATGACCATCTACAAGGACAACCAACTAAAGGCGTATCTGGAGCAGGCGGGCTTTTACAAGGTGCAGATACACAAAAAGAAAAGCTGGCTGTGCATCACGGCGCGGAAATGAGGCCGGAAACGGTCGTGTGATGATTGAAACACGGAGGAAAAACCATGGAACGCAAAGAGGCTATTCGCAGCGCATACCGAATGACGGGTGGAAACAGCTTTTATGACGGCATGATCACCTGCTCTACCCTGAGTGGTAAAGCTGTATGCCGTTTGGTATGGGATATGACCAAGGCGGAATGCGACGATTATCTGGGAAAGGCATTGTCCGGCATGTTTATGAAAAGACAGGCTTTTTCATGCCGCCCTATGAGACAGTCTCCAGTCTGAAGGCGCGGCTGAAAGATGCATATGATGAAGTGCGTGTAGGAAACCTGAAAAGTATTGCATGGTTTAACTGCCGAAAATCAAAATAAGGAGCGATATGATGAATCGGATGACACCGAAGAGAAAGCGAAGCGCCACCTTCTGTCCCCGGTGCAGCAGAAAAGAAAATTACGAAGCATATCTATTTTAACCCTGAGTCAAACGGCTTTTATGGAGCCTATTGGCCCTGTGAAAGCTCAAGCTGCGCGGTCATCGCCATGATCGGTTCCGCATGAAGTTCACGCCTGAAGATGTTGCCGGAATGAAGGCCTCCGGCGGCCCCTACTGCGGCTGCGGGTATAAAAAGAAGAATAAATAGAAGGTGACAGCAAATGAAGTACTTTGAATTCGGACAAGAGAACCTGGAACTGATGGTGATGCTTCACGGCGGCGGGGTATGCTATCGCGGCGCGCTGCCGGTAGCGAAGGAGATGGCGAAAACCTACCATGTGGTGCTGGTTGCCTACGACGGTTTCAATCCCGATGAGCCGGAGACGGAATTCAAGTCCGTACCGGACGACGCCAGACGGCTGGGCAACTATATTGTGGAGCACTACGGCGGGAAGATCGATATTCTCTATGGCGTGTCCTACGGGACGTTCCTCCTCATGGACGTTCTGGCAGACGAACGCCTGACCATCACCACCACCATCGCCGACGGAATGCCAACCATGGACTACGCGGACATCAAAAACCCGGTTTTGCAGGATATCTACATTTTCTTTCTGACCGGTTTTTCCTATTGGCTCATTGGGAAAGCGGGTCCTATTCGGAGAAAGATCGTCTGCAAGATGATGAATCGCACGGAGGAGTCCTTTGACCGCATCGTCTACCATGATGCCACGTGGCAGAGCTGAGTCAATCAGGACAAGTGCATGATCGGGCGGCACCGGAATTTTGAGCTTTTCAAGCGGACGGATATGCATATCTGGCACGGCATCGCCAGCTCCACAGAAAAGAAACTGGCAAAGCACATCAAATCCTGGCAGGACAAGGGCTATGCCTTCACCTATAAGGTCTTTCCCAACATGGGCCACGGTACGCTGGCGGGCGAACACCCGCAGGAATTTTCAAAAGAAGTTCAGGCGGCACATCGGATGAGCCTGCAAAAGGAGAAGCCATGAGAGACTCTGAATGACCACCCCGAATACAAAGACGAGGCGGGATATCGGAGAAATATCTGATTTTCAAAAGGAGCAACTGACTATGAAGTATTTGATATTCGGTGCGGGCGTTCTCGGCTGCAATCTGGCCAACGATCTGTTCCGTGCAGGAAAGGATGTCACGCTGCTGGCAAGAGGCCCATGGGCAGAGGAAATCCAGAGCAATGGGCTGCGGATCAAAAATACACTTTCCCGCCGCATGACGGTGAGCCGAATTCCGGTGGCGACAGAACTCTCCCCGGAGGACGCCTATGATGTGATCTTCGTGGCTGTGCGCTATACGCAGATCGAAACGATCCGCGAAACTCTGCGGGCGAGTCGTGCGAAAACGATGATCTTTGTGGGCAACAATGTGCGTGCTTCGGAAACGGCGGCGCTTTTGCCGGAGAAAAACGTGCTGTTTGCCTTTACCAGTGCCGCCGGACACAGAGAAATCAATTATGTGGACTCGGTAGACCTTCGTAAAATCACCATCGGGCCGCTGCTGGGTGCGCCGTCGCGGGAAACACTGATTCAGGAAATCTTAGCAGGCACGAAGTATAAAGTTACATACGAGCCAAATATGGAGGACTATCTTTTGTGCCATGCGGCCTTTGTGCTTCCGGCGGTTTTCGTCTGCTACAAGACCGATGGCAATCTGAAAAAGCTGAAAAAGGACAATGCTTACCTGAATCGGCTGATTGACGCCAATATTGAGGGCTACCGGGCCATTCAAAACGCCGGGCACGAAATATTACCGAATGCGGACAAGGAATTTGAGGATACAGCATACCGCAAAACCTGCTTTCGCTTTTTTAAGCTCATGTGTGCAACGGCTTTAGGGAAAATCTGTGCGTCCGACCATGCCATGAACGCCGCGGAAGAAATGAGTGCGCTGAATCGGGACATGAAAGCGTTTTTTGATGCTGCCGGTGCAGAGTACCCGGTATGGCAGGCACTGGAAGCGGAGTGTGGGAATTACTTGCAGGGAGGTGTATCCAAGCCTCCAGCCGAGGCTATATGCTGGGCTACCACGACCTGAAAGACCCTTCTGTCAGCGGATTTTTCCGCTTTTTTGCAAGGGCCGGCGACGGAATGATGAACATGCAGATCGTGAAGATCGGATTTGAACAAATAATATGATCGACATTATTTTTCATGACGAAACAGGAATCGGCCCCTGTAATCCCGGACAAACAGGCGGCTTTGAAAATGCGGCCGGAAGCGGAGAAATTCACTATTATCGGCTGTTTGACGGCGTGGGTATCATGTTGCTGCGGCTGGAAATAGAGACATATACAGAGGTGCGTACGCAGGTCGGTGTGCTGGAAATCAATTTCTGCATCAATGGCCGTTTTGAAACCAGCTTTTCCATGCGTGATAGCGTTCTGCTAAAGCCGGGGGATATGGCTATCAGCTGCTACGACGGCGTTCACGGCAGCAATTCGGAATCCCGTTTTCCGCTGGGCTACTACGAGGGGATTTGTTTGGAGGTAAACCCAGAGGCGGCCAGCGGTTGGATCGCGCAGCATGCCCCGGCGTTTCATGTGGACTTTTCGGCACTGAAACAAAACCTTCTTGAAGGCAAATGGTATATGGTAGGTTTCGCAGGGTCGCGCTGCGAGCATGTATTCCGGGAACTTTATGAAAGCGCATTCTACGCGGAGCGCACCTATTTACAGCTAAAGGCGCTGGAATTGCTCATGCTCCTGGAGCGTATTCCGCAGGAAACCGGAGCGGATGCCTATTTTTCCTCTGAGCAGACCGAGTTGGCGCACCATCTGCGGGATCATCTGCTGACCAATCGGGAGGGATATGTATCCCTTGCCCAATTGGCCGCAGAACATGAGATGTCGGTGTCCCATTTGCAAAAGCTGTTCAAGCAGGTCTATGGCGTACCGGTTTATCGATATATCAAAGAATATCGTTTAGAGCAGGCGGCGGTGGAGCTGGTTCGGAGCAGCGCACCGGTTACAGAGATCGCACAGCACGCCGGATATGACAACGCCAGCAAATTTTCGGAGAGCTTCAAAAAGCGGTACGGGAAGACGCCGTCCCGCTATCGTGCCGACAAAAACAAACGACAAAATGGAGTATAGGAAACAAAATGGAGTAGTTTGGAAGCGCAAAGCATGTTAGAATGCCCGGCAGTTAGATCACGCTAACCAAAGAATTTCAGGAGGTATGTATGAAAAACTGTATGAAAAAGAAATTTGCTGCTTTTGCGCTTTGCTTAATCTGCCTGCTGTCGGCTGTCGGCTGCGGTCAGGCGAAACCGGATAGCCAAACGTCGCCAACGGCCGATCAGAGTGCAATGGCCGATGATTATTTGACTACCATCAATGGCACATATGTGGAGCTGTTCCCGGAGCTGTCGAAACCCGAGTACCGAACGATCTGGATCGATGCCACCACGCCGCTGGCAGGCGCGGAGAATGCGGAGGCCACCACGGATATGCTGCTGGGGATGTGCATGGCGGAGCCTTACGGATCGGAAGCTGTGGAAAAATATGCGGCGGACCCGGACAGTATGGCCTTCAACTGCTATTTTCTGGGCGGCATTGACAAGTTTGTGATGGATGGCCATACCATTACGGGGCTTGATGAACAGGGACAGCAGGTTTTCTCCCACACCTACCAGCTGCTGGATAAGGAGAACGAAAACGGCTTCATCTTCTATCAGAGCGAGGATGAAAATTCCGGCCAGTTTACCTATTTTGCCTTCTCGCCCGACACCATGGAAACCACCTATCATCTGGAATTCCGCTATGCGGAAGATCTGAACGATCTGCAAAGCTGGTTTGAGGGCAATTACGCCTACTGGAATGCGGCGGCCATCGCAGAGGACTATGATCAGGCAACTATGGAAAATGTCATTGAACTTTTCGCCACGGAAAATTTGTCTGAAGCAGAATAAACGACACATGCGCACCCAATCATGTCAGGCGGGTGCGCATGGCAATATTACGGTAAGGATGTGATTTGATTGAAAAAACGATCGGACTTTTCCCGGCTGATGGGCTATGCAGGCGGACATCGGGTATTCACCTATGCTTCACTGGTGCTCTCCGCTGTCAGCGCACTGATGGCGCTGATCCCGTTTCTCTATATCTGGATGATCCTGCGGGATGTGCTGGCTGTCGCACCTGACTATGCACAGGCGGTGAACATTCCGCACTACGGATGGATGGCGGTGCTGTTTGCGGTGCTGTCCTATCTCATCTATGTGGGAGCCCTTCTTTGTTCCCACTTATCCGCCTTCCGCGTGGCGACGAATCTGCGCCTTGCGGTAACAAAGCATCTGGCAGAGTTGCCCCTTGGCTTCACGGAGCGGTTTGGCAGCGGACAGTTGCGGAAAATCATTCAGGAGAGCACCGGCGCGGCGGAGACGTATCTTGCCCATCAGCTGCCGGATCAGGCGGGTGCCATGGCTACGCCGGTGGGACTGCTGGTGCTGCTGTTCGTTTTTGACTGGCGGTTGGGGCTTTTGAGCCTTGTCCCTGTATTCCTTGGCTTTGCCATCATGTCGGCTATGACCGGGAAGCGGATGGCGGAAAAAATGCGCCAATACGGGAACGCCCTTGCGGCTATGTCGGGCGAGGCGGTGGAATATGTCCGGGGCATTCCGGTGGTCAAAACCTTCGGGCAGTCGGTGTTCTCCTTCAAACGATTCAAGGCGACGATTGATGAATACGAGAAATGGGTCATTTCCTATACAGAGGATTTGCGCGGCCCGATGATGTTTTACACGGCAGCTGTCAACGGCGTGTTTGCCTTTTTGATCGCAGGTGGACTGCTGTTTACCAGAAACGGCGTGACGCCGGAATTTCTGCTGAATCTGGTGTTCTATATCATCATCACGCCGGTGATCTCCCTGACGCTGACGAAAATCATGTACATGAGTGAGAATAAAATGGTCGTTGCGGACGCACTGAGCCGTATCGACTCTGTGCTGGATGCAGCCCCCGTGCAGGTGAGCAGCAGACCGCAGCATCCGCGGGATGGCTCTGTCACCTTGCGGGATGTGCGTTTCAGTTATGACGGCAAGACGGATGTCATCCAGGGCGTTTCCATGGACATCCGTCCGGGACAGACTGTGGCGCTGGTTGGCCCCTCAGGCAGCGGCAAATCCACGCTGGCCAGCCTGATCTGCCGGTTCTTCGATGTGCAGAGCGGCAGCGTGTCTATCGGTGGTGCGGATGTACGGAATATCCCCAAGGAAGAGCTGATGGATACGGTGGCTTTCGTGTTCCAGAACAGCAGGCTCCTCAAGGGCAGCATTCTGGATAACGTGCGTCTGGGAAACCCCGCCGCCACGGAGGAAGAGGTTCTCGCCGCACTGAAAACCGCCCAATGTATGGACATCATCGAAAAGTTCCCGGAAGGTATCCGCACCGTCATCGGCAGCAAGGGCGTCTATCTCTCCGGCGGAGAGCAGCAGCGTATCGCCATTGCCCGCGCTGTGCTGAAAAACGCGCCGGTGCTGATTCTGGACGAGGCCACGGCCTTTGCCGACCCGGACAACGAGGCCAGGGTGCAGGCGGCGTTTGCGGCGCTGGCCGAGGGCAAGACCGTCATCATGATCGCCCACCGGCTGTCCACTGTGGCGGGTGCTGACTGCATCTATGTGGTGGAGGACGGAAAAATTGCGGAATCCGGCACCAAAAACGAACTCTGCGCTAGAAATGGACTGTTCGCAAAAATGTGGCACGAGTATCAGTCATCCGTGCAGTGGAAGGTTGCAAAGGAGGGGTAAGTCATGATCCAAAAAATTCAAAGAGCAACCGCCAGCTCCCCAGAGGGCGCACGCGGCCTTTTGAAAGGCATACTGGCCTGCGCATTTCAGAACCTCGCCTTCATGCTGCCCACCAGTCTGCTGTATTTTCTGGTGCGCGACATGCTGTCCGGCGCCACCTCCGGCAGAGTGGCTTTCTATGTGGCCGGCTGCGTTGTCTGCTTTGCGCTGATTTTCCTGACCACCTGGTTTCAGTATAACGGAACCTTTTTTACAACCTACAAGGAAAGCGGCATCCGTCGCCTGAATCTGGCGGAGCGGCTGCGGAAGCTCCCCCTGTCCTTCTTCGGCAAGCGTGACCTTGCCGACCTCACCAGCACCATTATGGCCGACTGCGAGGTACTGGAGAAAACCTGCTCTCACTATATTCCCGGCTTGTTCGGTTCCCTGATTTCTACGGTGCTGATCGTGCTGAGTCTTCTGGCCTTTGATTGGCGCATGGCGCTGGCAGCCCTTTGGGTAATTCCGGTTTCCGTCGCCATTCTTCTCGGCAGTTACAAAATCCAGGATAGCGTGCAGACCAAGACCATGGCAGTGAAAATGGCCTGCGCCGACGGGATTCAGGAATATATCGAAGCCATCCGCGACCTGAAGGCCAGCAATGCGGAGCATTCCTATCTGGGCGGTTTGGCTCAGAAGATTCGCGCCGTGGAGAAGCAGACTATTTCGGCGGAGCTGACCAACGCCGTGTTCGTCACCTCGGCCGCTATGGTGCTGAAGCTGGGCATCGCTTCCGTGGCGCTGACAGGCTCGGTGCTGCTGATAAACGGCAGCATTGATGTGCTGACGCTGTTTCTGTTTTTGCTGGTGGCCTCCAGACTGTATGACCCCATGCAGGGCGCACTGCAAAATCTGGCGGCAGTCATCGCCATGCGCACCAATGTGGCACGGATGAACGAAATTCTGGACTATCCGGTGCAGACCGGCAGCGAACATCTGACCAACCGGGGCTGCGACATCGTGTTTGACCATGTGGGCTTTGCCTACCAGTCCGGCGAAACGGTGCTGAAGGATGTATCCTTCACCGCCAGTCAGGGGGAGGTCACGGCGCTGGTTGGGCCTTCCGGCGGCGGCAAGACTACGGTTTCCCGGCTGGCAGCCCGGTTCTGGGATTACCAGAAGGGGATGATCAGCGTGGGCGGCATGGACATTTCTAAGATTGACCCGGAAAAGCTCATGAGCCTGTATTCCATCGTGTTTCAGGATGTGACCCTGTTCGATAACACCATTCTGGAGAATATCCGCCTTGGCCGTAAAGATGCCACGGACGAAGAAGTTCTTGCGGCGGCGCACCTTGCCAACTGCGACGAGTTTGCGGAAAAGCTGCCGGACAAATGGAATACCGACATCGGGGAAAACGGCTGCGCCCTCTCCGGCGGTGAGCGACAGAGAATCTCCATCGCACGGGCGTTTTTGAAAGACGCACCCATCATCCTGCTGGACGAGGCCACCGCCAGCCTGGACGTGGAAAACGAGACCCTCATCCAGACGGCTCTTTCACGGCTGATCCGGAACAAGACGGTGCTGATTATCGCCCATCGGATGCGTACCGTAGCCGGGGCAGACAAAATCGTAGTGCTGTCCGACGGCGTGGTGGCCGAGCAGGGCGCACCCGATGCGCTTTATGCCCGGAACGGCCTGTACACCCACATGGTGGATCTCCAGACCGAAAGCCAGAACTGGGCCATTTGACCCAACGGTTCATAATCACCACGGATCGAATAGGAGGGACTGATAGTCTGTGGCTAAATCATAGAAGCCACTGTTTATCAGTCTTTCTTTTGTCATGGCTTTCTTAACTGTTGTCAGATTCGCACAATACCAGTGTCCTCTTCGGCAGTTTGCTGCCATGTTCGCATAGTATTCGTGTACTCCCATCTTTATCAGATTTCTTTTCTTTGTTCTTGGAAGTTTCCACTGTTTCCATATGACATTTTCTGTTCCAGGCAGGGAACCCGGTTCACCTGCCCCCCGGTATCAGATCTCATCTGATACCCGAACCGCTGTCACGAATCTTACTGCACTTCGATCTGCTTCACTTCGGGCTTCTGCTCGATGGCTGCATTCTTATTGGGAACCGTCAGCGTGAGAACTCCGTTCTCATACTTTGCATGGATTTCCTCAGGCTTTACATCCTCGCCAATCTGGAAAGCCCTCTGATAGGAGGCCTCTCTGCGTTCACGGCGCAGATACCTTCCTGTCTTCTCATCCTTCTCGTCCTTGTTCTCCGAATGAGAAGCACTGACCGTCAGAACACCATTCTGCAGTCCGATATTGATGTCCTTCTTGTCAAAGCCGGGCAGATCTGCCTTTACCACAAAGTTTCCGTCCTTCTCCAGAACATCCGTCTTCATGGTATTCTTCTGCATCAGCTCATTCATCTGATGGAAGGTATGACGCAGTGCTCTGTCATACTTTCTTGCTTCCTTTCTGTCATGGCGGTCAATACTCTTGGCCGTCTCCACCTCGTCCTTCGTCGGCATTGCTGCCAGCGCAACCATGTCCTCAAACGGATCATACCAGTCATCGAAATCATCAAACATATCATCAAAACCATTCGTCCAAACCATAGGCATCAACATAAGTCATTCCTCCTTCTGTCAGTGGGGAACATCTCCGCAATCGCCGCTCCTCGGGCGATCCCTTCGGGATGATCTCTTTGGGGATCCTTTCTTTCTGTCCCCTCTGAACAATTATTGTTATATAACAACTAGAACACGTAGTCAAGTCCATTTTGCGAAGAATCTGTGAAGTTTCGGGATGGAACAAATGCTAAATTCTATGCCGAGATAGGCATAAAAGTTTGTTGCGGGCTTGGGGAAAACGGAATGGGAAAAAAGAGAAAACGCCCCTATCCAAAGGAAGTTTCAAGTTGAAAAGGATATCAGAATAGTGTTACAAAAGAAAAGATCCAAAAGCACTGAAAACACAGTGTTTTGGACCTTTCCACTCATAGGATTAAACTGGGTTTGAATACCATCAAACGCATGATGCTCTATCTAACCCTTCACGCTTCCCGCAGTTAGCCCTTGAACAAAGAACTTCTGGCAGGAAATGAACACAATCAGAATAGGAATCAGGCTGAGCACAGACAGTGCAAACACATACCCCCACTGAGTGAACTGATGCTGTCCGAAGAACCCTGATATGGCAATCGGAAGTGTTCGTTTCAAGTCATCATTGATCACCGTATTGGCCCAGGGAAACTCCTCCCATGCGGTAAGAAAATTGAAGATGGAGATCGAGGCAATGCCCGGTTTGGTTAGCGGAACGATGACATGCGCATATACTGTAAAGACACTGCCACCATCCATATATGTTGCTTCATCCAGTTCGATCGGTACACCTTCCACGAATCCTTTGATCATAAAGGTCGAGTAGGGAATCACCCAGGCAACATAAAAGGGGATCAGCCCCCGGATACTGTTGATAGTCTTGAGCTTCACTGCCAACTCGTACTGCGGCACGATCATTGTAGTGCCTGGAATGATCATAGTGAGAATAATGAAAGCAAAGAGTGCTTTACGTCCCGGAAAACGGAACCTCGCGATACAAAAGGCGAGCGCTGAAGACACTACCGCAGAGATGGCAACGGTACAAACCGATACAACGATGCTGTTTATGAAGTTTCCCAAGAACTTCTTCTGACCTAGGATATATCCGTAATTCTCCAACGTGATTTCGTTCAGCTTCGGAAGGAACTGAGGCGGATATTCATACAAGGCACCATTAGGTTTCAGCGAAGTACTGATCATATAGAGCATTGGCAGAACAACGATCACCATTCCAAAGATGAGCAGGACATACATCAAAGCCTGCATACCGTTTTTCTTCGTCATCTTCATTTCTGCTACTCCTTATTCTGCATCAGACGGAATTCCAGAACGGCCAGGATCCCAAGTATAAAGGCGATAATAAATGACAATGCTGCGGAATATCCGAACTTTCCGGTGCTGAATGCCTTGTAATACATCCAGGTGAGGACAACCTCCGTATCATGACCGGGTTTTCCATCGGTGATCAGTTTGGTTGACGTATAGACGTTAAAGCCGCCAATTGTCAGCATGACCAAGGCGAACAGGACGGTTCCTCTGATTCCGGGAAGGGTCACATATCGGAACTTCTGCCAGGCACCTGCCCCATCCAGCGAAGCGGACTCATATAGTTCCTGGGGAACCGCCTGCAGTGCGGCTAGGAATACCACCATGTTCCAACCAATCCCCTTCCAGATACCGAGCAGCATGGCAACCGTCATTCCGCCCCAGCGGCTGTCAAGCCAGTGTATATTGGAACCTGTCACGTGAATCACATGGGTCAGGAAATAGTTCAGCAAACCTTCCGTGTTAAAAACATATTTGAACACCAGCGAGGCGATGACCCAAGAAGTAATCACCGGGAGATAATAAGCAACACGGAACCCGATCTTAAATTTGGTGATCGAGTTAATCAAAATTGCCACAAGAAGTCCCAGAATCATCTGTGCCGGAACAGTAATCAGAGTGTATACAATCGTATTTGCAAAAGATGTTTGAAAATACGGATCTGTGATAACGCTTTGATAATTGGACAATCCAATAAATTCCTGACTCAGAAAAGATCCAAAGTCCCATTTGAAAAAGCTCATCCAAAACAGGCGAATGATCGGATACACCGTAAAAATACAGAAGATCAGGAGTCCCGGAAGCAGAAGCAGTCCAATCTGAACTTTGCTCTTTCTTTTTAATTTCATGTCGTTTCCTTTGAAAATTTACAGGGACAGAGGAGAGGTTTCTGTCCCTGTATCGAATTCATCCGGTCGGGGAAAGATCATTCCGCCAGCAGTGCGTCAACCTTTTCCGCCAAATCGTCCATAGCCTCTTGTGCGATCTGCTCTCCATTCACGACTGATGTGACAGATGCCGTGAGCTCACTGTCAATCTCTGACCAGCTTGCAACGGTCGGACGAGACTTGGCCGTCTTGAGCTGTTCGATGTACGGCGCGAAGTCTGCATTTTTCACCGTATCCGATTCCAGCGCTTTCTTGTTGCAGGGGATCTGATCACATTTAGCCATCTCTTCCTGTGCATATTCGCTTGTCATGAACTTCATAAATTTCCATGCCGCATCCTTATTGGCAGTATTGAACATTCCTATGTCCTCACCGCCGAGAACAGAAATGGATCCGCCATCCCCTGCGGGAACCGGAGCGGTCGAATACTTGAAGTCCGGATATGCGCCTGCAAGCTCCGACACCTTCCATGGGCCTTCCAGAAGCATCATGTATCGACCAGTTCCGAATCCATCTGTCATCGGAATATCTCCACTATTCCAGCCGGTAATATCTTGTTCCTGGTAGAGATCTGCAAGCATCTGAATTGCCGCTACCGTCTCCTTGCTGTTGAGATATCCGGTAGCCTGTGTTTGCTCTTCATTTGTCAGAGACCCGCCCATACTCCAAATAAACGGACAAAGATTCCATCCCGCGAGGCCGGGCTCATCATAGCCCCAGACCTGTTGTCCCGCATCATTAGTGCCGGAGAGCTTCTTACAATCCTCAACAAACTCATCCATCGTGGCAGGTGCCGTAAGTCCAGCCTTTTCAAACGCTTCGGTATTGTAATACAGGATCTTTGTGTTGGTGTTCAAAGCAAGTCCGTAGCTGTCACCACCGATCTGCGCTGTCGTCATTGCGCTTTCCAGCAGGCCATCTGCCACATCCTGAAAATCACTCATTTCCTGGTTTAACGGAACCAAAATTCCCATCTTCTGGAATTCCGGCACCCATGCGCTGTCAAGTCTTGCCACATCGGGAAGAGTATCGGACTGCGCACTGATCAGAATCTTATCATGCAGGTCGGCCCACTCATGAGATACCGCATTAACCGTAATCCCCGGATTTTCCTCTTCAAATTTTGGAATCAGAACACTTGTTAAGGTTTCATTTTCCGGTGACTGTGCGCTATAATGATGCCAGAAATTAAGAGTGACCTCCTCGGCAGATTCTGTCGCAGCAGCGGTTTCTGCTGACTGTGCTTCATCCTGTCCTGTTGCCTCTGTTGTTGCTGAATTCTCACTGGAAGCAGTGGGTTCAGATGATTCCGGTGATTGACCACAGCCTACTGCTGCCAGGCACATAGCTGCTGTAAGTGCAATTGCCGGTATTTTTTTGATTTTCTTCATGTTCATTCCTCCTTCAGTATTTTTGCTTCATATGGCTTTATCCTGATCATCAGGTTCCCCTGATAATTCACCTTATCGCCCAGTCTGGCTTTTTCTCTCCAGCCTTCTTCTGTGACCGCTTGGAATATTTCTCCGGTCAACAGATCCCGGTAGTCTGCCACACACCGCACGGGAAGAGTGACTACCTGTTCCTCTTCCGAAGCATTGATGACCGTGAGAATGGTTTCCTGCAAATTGATCCGAGAGAAAGCATAGATGCGATTTTCGCAAACATCTGCGTAAAAAGCCCCGTTACGGATCACCGGCTCTGAATGCCGAATACGGATCAATTTCTCATACCAGTGCTTCAAATCCGAATCCTGAAAATTTGATTCCCAGATCATGCACCTTCTGCAATCCGGATCATTCTCACCCTCCATTCCAATTTCGTCTCCATAGTAGACAACGGGTGAACCAACAAACATCATTTGAAGTGCCACAGCCATTTTCAACTTTCTTCGATCCCCTCCACAGCGAGTCAGAAATCGTTCTGTGTCGTGAGAATCCAAAAGAAGATACATGGCCCGGTCCATCTCTACCGGGTAATTTGAGAGCATCTTTTCTACTCTGTCATCAAATACTGAGGCATCAATGGTTTCCATCGCAATAAAATCCCGTACCGCATCCCGGAACACGTAATTCATTATGGAATCCATCTGCGCTCCATTCATCAGCCGTAATCCGCTTCCCCAGGTCTCCCCGATCAGAATCGTATTCGGATACCTGTCTTTGAGCAGAAGTCTTGCCTCCTCCCAAAGTCCCTCATCCACTTCATCCGCAACATCCAGCCGCCACCCATCAATGTGGAATTCCCGGATCCAATAGTCCATGACATTCAGGAAGTAGCTCCTCACTTCAGGATTCCCGGTGTTCAGCTTTGGCATATACTTATAAGCGCCAACACACTCGTAATCATGGTGTGTGATGTCAATGGGGAACGTCGTCAGATAAAACCAATCCCGATATCCAGACTTCTCACCGTTCTCCAATACATCCAGAAACGGTGCAAAATGAACACCACTGTGATTGAAGACCCCATCAAGAATGATTTTCATTCCTTCGTCATGTACTGCATTCACCAGTTCCCGAAAATCTTCATTCGTACCAAATGCCGGATCAATCTGGAAATAATCCGTGGTTGCATACTTGTGATTGAAGTCACCAAGAAAAATCGGATTCAAGTAGATGCAGTCTGCACCAAGTTCCCGGATGTAATCCAAATGATCCAGAATCCCCTTAAGATCTCCGCCCATGTAGTTTTCCCGATTCGGAATAGTGCCCCAGGTTTCCACTCCTTTCGGATCATTGGATGGATCTCCGTTTGCAAATCGCTCAGGGAAAATCTGGTAAAAAACCTGCCCCTGTGACCATTCCGGTAAAGTCACAATGCCGGTTCGGTTGGCATACAGGAATTCAAAGTAACCACTCTCCGGTGAATTCTTTTGAAATCCTTCTGCTGTCAGATAGCAGATTTCCTTTCCTTCGGTCAGTTCAAAATAGTACTTCTGGTACCGGGCTACCTGATGGAAACAAAGTATTCCCTGATAATAATCAAACAGGCTGTCACGATACAGAAACTGCAGTGTTTGCGTCTTCTCCTTTTCTGGTGCGGTTCTGGCAAAGTAGTGAATTCTGCATTCGCCCACATCGCTTTTGGCGGTTCGCAGTGTGACAACCAGCGTCCGTCGATCAATGAGATAGATGTCGGGATAGGTACCGGTATGTCGAACTGCTTCCAATTTCATTGGCCTCACTCCCTTCTTATAATTCTTTCGGACGATTCCCGCACAATGAGCTTCGTCCGGATAAGCTGATGGCGTACCATTTTCTTTCCACGCATGCATTCCATCAGCATCTCTGCAGCCTTTTCTCCAAGCTGATAAGTGTCCACGTCGATGGCAGTAAACGGCGGATCCATATATTCAGCCAGAGGATAGTTATCAAATGTCACAAGTCCAGCATCTCCGGACACCTCAATTCCCAGTTCCTTCAGTGCCTTTCTTGTATGGAAAGCAATCTCATTGCTAGTACAAAGGAATCCTTTGTTATGCAGGTCCCCAACCTCTTTGACAAGCCACCTGCCAAAATCTTCATACTGGTGATGTGCCATCACCACCTGCTCCTTACACCTGCATTGAACCGCCTTCCGATATCCTCTCAAACGGTTTCTGGAAAACACGGTCTCGTCATCATCTGCAACCAAAACAATTTCCGGGTAGCCGGATTTCAGCAGCGCTTCCGTTCCCTCGACCGCTCCCTGCTCATTATCTACATCAACCCAGGGTACTTCTTCCGCGCGGCGTGTCGGCTCGCCCATCACTACAAATGGAAATTCCGCCTTTTGCAGAAAGGATATCAACCGGTCATCCAGACTCGAGGACGGAATAATCAGTCCGTCCACTTTCTTGCCTTGCACCAGTTCCAGAATCTGTGAATCACTCTGACCGTTGTCATTCACAATCAAAAGGTTGTAAGAGTGATCCTGAAGCTCTTTCTCAATAGCAAATACGCTGCGGTTGAAAAAACTGTTGGAAAAAATTGTCTCATTGCTGGCGTTCATCACAAGCCCTGCGGTATTGGTAACACCGGTTGCGAAACTCCTTGCACGGGCGTTGGGGTGGTAATCAAGTTCCTTCATTGCCTCCCGGATCTTAGCAGTCACTTCATCCGATATCGGTGCTGTCCCGTTGATTACCCTCGAAACTGTTGAGGGTGAAACTCCCACTATCTTTGCAATATCCTTGATCGTTGCTGACATATTCCCTCTCCATTCTTTGTGCAACCGTTTGCACGATTGTGAAAAAGAATTGCCCCTCCGGTGGGGCTTCTCAGTTGATGCAACCGTTTGCATATTGTTATTATCGATGATCTACAGTTTTCTGTCAATCTTCATTTGTATTTTCATCAATATTCTCAACTTTTCTCTCATCCATTTGTTGAATCCGACAAGCCACAATGGATATTTCGGCCGTTCAGACCAGACCTTCCGCAAGACAGGACTAATGCACTTTTGCAAATGATCGTATTTGTCACTCAGACTTATAACTACACCGTATCGCACAATATTTTTAGCTAGACCACTGTAGTACAGTTTACCGGGCATGAAAAAAGCCCTCAAAATCAACAAAAACGTTGATTTTAAAGGCTTTTCGGGCATGGGGTGGACGGGGCTCGAACCCGTGACCTCCCGCGTGTGAGGCGGACGCTCTCCCGGCTGAGCTACCATCCCATCTGCACGCACCTGCCGGAAAACCGTGCGAACGAGATTATTATATACCAGACTTTCCAAAGTGCATACCTGTTTTTTTATTTTTTATTTTCTTTGCCCTTTTCTCATAAAACTGCCCATTCCTTTGTGCGTCCGGCCTCCTGAATGGCATCGATAAGCCTTATGCTCATCACCGCATCGCGGACATGAATGTAATTGTCCGTTCCCTCTTCCAGCGCCTTGTAAAATCTGGCGATGAGCTTTGCATGACTTACGCCGTAGTAGAACTTGCTTCCGGGAAGACGTGCATCCCTGCACAGCTCCTTCCTTATGCCATCCTCACGGACGCGGTACAGCACGTTGTCCATGATGGCAAACTTCGCCTGTTCCAACTGTACACAGATCTGCACGCCTTCATTCTTGTAATTGGCGTTGGTCGCCATGAACAATCCCCTGGCCCCGTTCTCATAGACAAGCTGTGCCGCCACCGTATCCTCTACTTCAATGCCGTAGTCCAGCAGCTGGCTGACGCTCGCCCGCAGACTTCTGACCGGTCCGCCGAGAAAATACAAAAGATCCAGCGTATGCACAGACTGATTGATCATACAGCCTCCACCGGCTGTTTCCCACCTGCCGCGCCATGGCTTGCAGTCGTAATACTGCTTCGGTCTCGCCCAGGGCACAAGACCCCTGGTCCCAAGCACCTTCCCATACTCCCCGCTCTCTATGATGTTCTTCAGCATCTCAACAGACTCGTTCAGTCTGTTCTGCAGACAGATGCCAAGGTGCAGCTCAGGGTGTTCCGCCTCAAGTTCGGCAAATTCCTTTGCCTGTTCCGTGTTCAATGCCACCGGCTTTTCGCAGAATACATTATACGCCATGCTCCGCACAATACCTCGCGACCGGATAATGCAGGTAATGCGGCAGACAAATGTGCACACAGTCCGGCTCTGCCTTCCGCAGCATTTCTTCATAATCTGTAAAAAACGGTATCCCCTCCGGAGCTCTTCCTGCTGCTTCCGGATCAATGTCACACACTGCGCACAGCTCGATCTCCGGGTTGTCCGCAATGGCGGCAAGATGAACGGGCGAAACATCTCCCAATCCGATCACTGCTGCTTTTCTCATGTTCTTCCCTCACTTTCAGCGGCAGTCAGCCGCCGTTTTGTCCCCTTATGCCGCACGTGCCTCTTACGCGCGAACCGGGAATTTCCCCTCTTCCTCGATGCGCTTGTTCAGCTCGGCCGCATATCCCTCCAGATCCACCGGGTTGCTGACTGTACGGTTTGTCCATGCGGAAAGCTGAGAAGCGTTTGCAAGATTTACTCCGTTGATTCCGTCAGAGCCGGGAGCCAGAAGCGGAGTTCCCTCGATGATATGGCTTGCGAAGTTCTCCATGACCGTGATGTGCTGATAGCCTCAGCCGTCCAGATCAATTTCCAGACGATCCGTGCCAATGGCGTCGTGTGTACAGGTGATGAAGCATCCGGTTGCGCCGATACCGATGAGACCGAATCTTACCTTTTCCATAACTACTCTCTCCTTTTTCTATGTACTTATAATTGTTTCCTTTTCCCATACCATTGGCTGTCCGGACGCAATTTGTTGGACAATATGTCCAACAAAGGAAGCGCTACGCTGAGTATAGCATGTCGTTTTTGCTTTATTGATTGCTTATGTTGCTTGACGCATTGTAAAAATTGTCATAGATTGGATTCGCAATCCGACCGTTTTACCTCTAATTTCACAGGGGTTTCGCTGTTTTGTCAGCAGGATTTGCAAGCAAAGAAGATATGGCAGAAAAGAAAATTCATCCGTTCACCGTGCGTCAGGAAATGCTTACCCACAACTACGAAATTTTTCGTTATCGGGATTCTTATCTGAAGCACGTGGAGCTCCATCAGCCCCGAATTACGCAGGAGCATGGACTCATAAAATAACCCGCAATCAGACACCCTGCCTGTGCCTTCTCCGGTGGAAGCGCTCCGCCTTTCTGCTGAAATCACACAGGGCCCAGACAATGCTCATTCCCGCTGCGATTCCAAGCGCGACGGCAAACGTCTTCAGGCCATAGGAAACCGCCTCGTCTGCATGCCCGCCCGCAGCATTCAGCATGCAGTAATAGAGTGTGCTCCCCGGAATTAACGGAATCTCCGACAGGGCAAAAAAAGGCGTAGACGGCGCCTTGCAGATGCGGGCCAGTGCTTCTGCATATAACGCCGCCGCAACGCTCGCAGCAAAGCTCGGCACGAACATGCCGCTCCAGATCTGTCTGCTCCCAAGATATGCAAGCCAGCACAAAGCTCCGCCAAATGCCGTCAGAAGCAGGTGTTTTCTCCGGATCCGGAACATCATTCCAAAGCCCACAGAGCCCATACCGGCCATAAGCAGCTGAAGAAGCATTCCTCTCATCATATCCACCTCGCAATTCCGATCGCACTCATAATGCCAAGCGCAAGCACGCCTGCAAGAAGAAGTGCCTGCGTCAGCCGGAGTGCCCCGGAGATCGTGTCGCCCAGAAGAAAATCCCGGATCGCATTTGTCATCATAATCCCGGGGATCAGGAGCATGATGTCTCCGATCATCACCTGGTCCACATGAAGTCCGGGAAGGATTCTTCCCGCAAGGCCGACCAGAATGCCTGTCAGGAAGGATGCCAGAAACGTATAGACCGTATCGTTCATGCATACCGGGGCAAAATATACCTGAAGACAGCCGATCAGAAGTCCTACCAACGAGGCCGTCAGTCCGTCCATCAGGTTTCCGCCGAAAAAGATCGTAAACGCTCCCGCTCCCAATATGCACCCGGCAAGCAGTTCTTTTCTGCTGATTCTCTGCGACGTGATCTCCCGAAGTCTCCTCCTCAGTTCCTCCACAGGAAAAGGCCGACTGCAGTACGAGCGGCTCAGCTCATTGATCTCATCCAGTCTCGTGAAGTCATTCGAATTGGCCGACCGGATTCTCTTTGTCTGCGTCAGCATCCTGCCATCCGGCATTTCCATCGTGATCACAATGCTCGACGGAATGACAAATACATTCATTGCTGCCGCCCCATAGGCATAGCCCATCCGGTTCAGCGTATCCTCCGCGCGGTAAATCTCCGCCCCGCTTCCAAGAAGCGCCTCTCCCATCTCCAGAAGCACCGGAAGTATTTCACATCTGTTCTGCGCCATTGCAGTCCTTTCCGCCGCTTTTCGCGGCCCGACATCAAACTATCATAATTCATCTGTTCTTCGAATGACAATACAAAGGTTCTGCGTGGTATGATGTGAGTGTTTGAAAACGATCAATTTGGAAAGGACTGATTCTGCCATGAAAATCACTCAGGTAAAACTCGGCACCATTTCTGTCCCGCTTCGCGTGCCCTTCAAAACCGCACTGCGCACAGTGGATGCCGTCAATGATGTCATTGTGGAAATTCTTACGGACACCGGCGAAAAGGGCTACGGAGAAGCTCCGCCGACCGGCGTCATCACCGGCGATACAACCGGTGCAATTGTCGGTGCCATCCGGGACCACATCGCTCCGAAGCTGATCGGTCTCGACATCGACTGCTTCGAGGATGTCATCCGCACCGTTCAGAGTGCCGTTGTCCACAACACCTCTGCCAAGGCAGCCGTTGATATGGCTCTGTATGATCTGTACGGCCAGCTTTACCGCATCCCCGTCTACAAGCTCCTCGGCGGAGCAAGAAAAACCATCACCACCGACATCACGATCAGCGTGAACTCACCGGAGGAGATGGCACGGGATGCCTGCGATGCGGTTGCCCGCGGCTATGACACGTTAAAGACCAAGGTCGGAATCGATCCTTCTCTGGATGTAGAACGTCTTGCCGCCGTCCGGAATGCCGTAGGCCCTGACATCCGGATCCGCATTGATGCCAACCAGGCGTGGACTCCCAAGCAGGCCGTCCGCATACTGGATCAGATGGAGGAAAAAGGCCTTGGACTTGAGCTCGTTGAGCAGCCGGTCAAGGGAACCGATTTTGACGGCCTGAAGTACGTCACCGAGAACAGCTTTGTCCCGGTTCTTGCCGATGAGGCGGTCTTCAGCCCGGAGGATGCTCTCCGCATCATGCAGCATCACGCTGCAGACATGATCAACATCAAGCTGATGAAGTGCGGCGGACTCTACAACGCACAGAAGATTCTCTCTGCCGCAGAGGTCTATGGCATGGAATGCATGCTCGGCTGCATGCTGGAGGCCAAGGTCTCCGTCAATGCCGCTGTGGAGCTTGCCTGTGCGAAGCAGATCATCACCCGCATTGATCTGGACGGTCCGGTTCTCTGCCGCGAGGATCCGATCCTCGGAGGCGCTGTTTTCAACGAAAAGGACATCACCGTCAGCGACGAGCCGGGGCTTGGCATTCACGGCTTTGAGGAAGGCCGTCTGACCTACCTCGATGAAAACATGTGCCGACACATGCACTGAAGTACAAAAGGGAGAAGCCGCTCGATGGGCTTCTCCCTTTTTTCATTTTACAATTGCATTCTGCCGCAGGAAATCCGCCCACTTCTCATAGGCGGATGCCTTCAGATGCACCCCGTCTCCGGTAAGCTCCTCGCGTAGGTCTCCGTTCTCATCGCAGACGGCAGGATTCATATCCAGATAGAAAATATCCCTTCCGTTTGCCAGCGTCGCGATTGCCGCATTCCGCTCCACGAGATTCACATTGTTCGTCACCGGATCTGAGGAAGAAAATGCCTTGCTGACATGCATATTGCCCTGAATATAAAGAATCGCATCCGGCTCCGCCTCCCGGATCATCTCCAGCAGCGCCTTATATTTCTCCACATACTTCACCGTGGTCGGCATGCCGATTTCATTGATTCCCATGGAAACATAAATCTTTCCGTACGGATGCGTCTCCAGAACCTGCTGCAGCGTCTGGGAATCCTCCCACGTGCCGTGCGTATAAAGCGGCAGGCTCTTGTCCAGAACGTTGTAAACAGAAAGAGATTCCTTTGCCCAGAAGCTTGCGACATCCTTCAGCGAGCTGTAATCCCGGAATCCGTCTGTTCTGGAATCTCCGATAAACAGAGCATCCGAGAAATACGAATCGTCCGGTACGCTCTGCAGATAATAAAAGGTCCCGTCCGGTGCAAACATTCCGCTCGTCGCCGTCTCAAACACCGTCCCTGCCGGCGCCTGATACGCCGTGTTCGTATTCCCGTAATCGGTCGCCGGTGCAACCGGGTTGTTCACGCCATCCGGAATCGTATAAACCACCGGCTCCGCTTCCTCAGAATCCGCAGGCTCTGTCTCCGGAATCGTCTCAAAGCCGGGATAGCTCTCCCCGTCAGCAGCTTCCTCTCCGCCGTTTCCTTCGTCTGCATTTCCGGTCTCATCCGCGTCTTCCATTCCATCAGCCTTCGTCTCTTCGGAATCTGCCGATGCGATCTCCGCCTCAGAAGCTGCTTCCTTTCCAGACGGATCCATGTCATTCTTCGGACTTTTGCTGTACATGAACGCCAGAAACGGGATCAGCGTAATCAGAAGCGCAGCCAGGAGCGGCATCTGCCGCAGATAGTTTCCAACCTGCCGGATGGGTGCTTCCGCAGGTCTGTTCTCATTTTCCTGATCTCTCAAATTCAATCTCCATCAGGGATCTGCCCGCCTGTATCAGGAGCGGTCTCACCCGTTTTCCTTTAATAGCTGAAATACATAAACCGGTTGCCAGCAGAGTGAATGCTGAAATACATGCTGACCCAGAATAACACGGTCAGAATCGCCGTCATCCATGGTTTTCTCCGGTACCGGAGGATGGTCCGATAGACCGCCGGAATACACAGCACCGCCGAGGCCGCGAAAAAGGGCCAGTAGATTCCAAGATACTTAACAAAATCTCCGCTGTTTATGACACCTGTGCTCCCCCTCACCGGAAACAGTCTGCCGAAATACACACCGATATCCGCAAGCTTCGGAATCGCGAAAATCACCCACGTCAGCGGAATGACAACCAGCACATGGATTCTCCCCACCACTCTGGAAAGTGTCTCGTTTTTCGACAGAAGATACTTCTCCGAAACAATGAGAAGACCAAGGACCAGCCCCCACACAACGTAATTCAGTGTGCCGCCATGCCAGAAGCCTGTCACCACCCAGACAATCAAAAGGTTGCCGATGGTTCTTGCCGTCCCTTTTCTGCTGCCGCCGAGAGGAATGTAAATGTAGTCCCGGAACCATTGCCCCAGTGTTGCATGCCAGCGGCGGTAGAATTCGCCGATGCTTCCTGCCGCATACGGATGCGCGAAGTTTTCCACAAACGGAAAGCCGAGCATCATTCCGATCCCGGCCGCCATCAGAGAATAGCCCCAGAAATCATAGAACAGCTGGAAGGAATACCCATACGCTCCCAGCCAGGCGAGCGGCGTCGAGATGCTCTCAAATCCGATCTTCGAAATCTCATTCCAGAGAATTCCGATTCGGTCCGCCAGAAGCACCTTCATGGAAAAGCCGATCGTCAGAAGAATCAGTCCATCCTCAAACAAGGCAGGCGTCACTTTTCTTCTGCTGAGCTTTCCGGCAAAGCCATCCCGGTAGCGCATAATCGGTCCCTGCGTCACCTGCGGGAACATCGAGAAATACGCTGCTGCCTGAAGAAAAGACGGCTTCCTTCGAATTTCTCCCCGATACAGATCCGCCTGATAGGCGATCATCTTAAAGATATAGAAGGAAAGTCCCACCGGAAGCGCAAACGAAAAAGGAAGCACCTTTGCGGACGACAAAAGAGCAAGAATCTTGCAGAGGATAAGAACCGCCGCATCCAGCGCAGCCACCGAAGCAAATCTCGTCTTCTCCCCGGTATCCCAGACTGCGCAGCCAATCAAGTAGTTGATCACCGTCAGCGCAATCAGAAGAATCAGTGAAAGCAGTCCTCCGCCCGAATAAAACACAAGACTTCCCAAAAACAAGATGGCATTCCGGTTCTTTCCGGAGGTCAGGTAAAATACACACAAAAAAACTGGCAGAAAGATTCCAAGGAACTGCCAGTTTGAAAAAACAAGGATGTTTGACATATCGTCTCTCTACTGCTTCTGCTGCCCGCCCGCAGCAGTTGTTTTCTTCACCGGATCCTGATTCCAGGTACCAATCAGCTGCTTCTCAATGGCAGTGATGGCATCCGTATTGCCTTCCGCATAAATGATCCGGCCGGATTCCATATAGATTTCCCTGCAGGAATCATTCACGGTCTCCACCTCAGCCTGATAATTCGGCCCGGTAAACAACGTTCCGTCCATCTGATTGGCAACACTGTCGTAATAACCCTGCGCTTCCTTGCTGTCCGAAAAGCGGACATAGCAAACCGTGTAGGCATTCTCCGCATCCGTTGCAAGATACGCATCCGACAGACTCACATAGGAGCCCGCCGTCTTTACCGATTCCAGAGTATCCTGGACCTGAAGGCCGTTGTCTTCACAAATCTTCCGGAATTCCTTGCCGGTAGCAAGAAACTTCATAGAGCTGCAGCCGGTCACCAGAACCAGCGCCAGAACTGCTGCCGCTGCACACCTGTACGTTCCAAATTTCTTCATTGATACAACGCCTCCTTTCTCCAAAATGGATACTCTTCTATTATAGACTTTCTTTCCTGCAACATCGAGGACTTACGGAAAAAAAAGCAAAATCTTTATACCTCCTGACGCTTCGTGCTCTCTCTCAGAACGCTTCGCCCCTGAATCAGACTGATTCCGCTTCGGTACTCCGGATTCTCAATCCGCCGCAGCAGTATGTGCACACTGCGCCGGATCATGCCGTTTAAGTTGATGTCATAGGTCGAAAAGAAAGGCTCCATTCCGCTCTCCTCTTCATAATTGTCAAAGCCCGCAATGGAAACATCCTCCGGGCACCGCAGTCCCATCTCCTTCAGTCTTGCAAGAAACAGCTCGGCACTCCGGTCGCTGCTGCAGAAGAATGCAGTCGGAAGCTCCCCTTTGGGAAGAACATAATCCGAGGGTTCATACAGAAGTCCTGTCTCCGGGTCCCGGTCATTGATCTGCCAGATAGGATCATACGCAAGCCTCTGCTCCATCAGAGCCTTCTGTCCGCCAAGGTACCGGTCATCAATGCTGTTTGTCGACAGAAGCGTCCCGACAAAGCCGATTCGCCTGTGTCCGAGCTTTATCAGCTCCTCCACGATCTGCTGGCTGCCCAGATAATTGTTGGAAATTACGCTGTCATTCTTTCCCGAAAGAGACAGGGTATCCATAAAGACCATCGGAAGCTCCGTTTCCTCCTCCAGTCTGCGGACATAGCTCTTGTCAAACGAGCCCAGAACGAGCACTCCGTCCAGGCGCTGCTTCCCAAGAAGCCCCGGCGGGGCAAGACTCTCTTCCTCCTCCCTGGATACCATTTCCAGGAGACAGAAGCATCCCTTGCCCGCAAGCCTTGTGGAAAGATCTCTGTAAATCGTCCAGTACATGGACAGCCGATCTGTATAATAACGCGCTGCCGTCACCACTCCGATGGTATAGTTCAGACGGGTTTTCCGCTCTTCCGAGCGGTTCCGAAGATACCCCATTTCCTGCGCAGCCTGACTGATCTGCGCCCGGGTAGCATCGCTGACTCCCTTTTGCCCGGAAAGTGCCTTGGAAACCGTGACAATGCTCACCCCTGTTCTCGCAGCGATATCGCTTAGTGTGATATTCTTACCCATACCCTTTGCCCAACGTGCTCTGTCCCGCTTTTTCAGCGAATCGGCGGCGCCACGCTCTCTCTTTCTATTAGAACACTGTCCACATACCAGTTCATTGCCCGGTTCGGCGTCTTCCGGTTCCGGAGCAGGGCCTGTACCGCCTTCTCTGCCATTTTTACCATGTCTACATGAAAGGTTGTCAGCTTCTTCTCCAGCGGATCTCCATACAGATAATCATCATAGGAGGTCAGTGAGATGTCCGTCGGTATCCGCAATTCTCTGGCGCTGAGCGCCTCCTTAAGAATTGACGCCGCATAATCACTGCTGCACGCAAACGCCGTCGGCAGTCTGACCGGAAGCTCCACTCCTGTGATTGCTTCGTTGTCTGCGCGCCGGTCGTTCAGAATCCATTCCGGATGAAGCGTCAGCTGATTGTCCTCCAGACACTTCCGGTATGCGAAAAATCGTTCCCGGATGTTTCCGGATGCCTCCATCGTACCAACAAAGCCGATGTCACGATGTCCATGATCGATCAGATACTGCACCGCACGGTACATCCCGATTCCATTGTTGGAGAGCACAGAGCTGCAATTGTAATCCGGATCACGAAAATCCAGAAGCACGGTCCTCCCCTCGGCCTTCTGCATCAGACGATCCAGATAAGTTTTCTCAATTCTGCCGATGATAATCAGCTGATCCGCCTGCCCGGATTCCAGACATCTCGGAAGCCCCGGCTTTGCCGCCGTCTCTTCCTTCCTGTCCAGGATTTCCAGAGTGGAATACATTCCGTACTGGGACAGGCAGAAGGCAACCTTCTGATACATTTCCCAGTAGAAGGACATGCCGACACGGATGTAACGATCTGCCACAAGAACTCCGATCGTTTCCTGCGGGTTGTCCTTTTTCTCGTAGCGGGACATATCATAGCCGCACTCGCTGGCCGTCTCCAGAATCTTGTCCCGCATCTGCCTGCTGACGCCCTTACGGCCGGCAAGAGCATTGGAAACCGTTACCGTGCTGACCCCGGCCTTCTGCGCAATATCACTTAATTTGACTGAGTTCCTGGACATACTGCACTCCCTCCGGCTCATCATGGTATTTCATCCTGCGGCTCAGAACACCAACGGCTTCCTTTACCATTTCTTCGTCATCCGGAGCGATTCTCTCCCCGCACTCCGGCCCCTCTCCGCAGACAATCAACCGGTCTGCCTTCGGCAGCGCGGAATCCGCCGGGCAGCCGGCACAGAACAAGACATCACATCCCGAAGCCTCAGCCTCCGGAATCGTGTGAAAAACATTGTCCATCCCATAAACAGGCATTCCGCGAAGCTCCGAAAGCGCGCTCCAGAATCCGTACTTCCTGTCCCTGTCCTCGTCCGCTGCCTCCGGCAGGATCAAAAAGCCCGGTTTCTTTGCCCCTTCCTTGATGAGCTTCGCCGCTGCATCATACATGGAATGATAGACATCCGGCGTTACATAATCCGCCCGGACATACGTACTCCACCCGCCGACTGCCACGACAGGAAGCATATAGCTGTTCCGAATACGCGAAATTTCATCGCTGCCCCATGCCCCGACAAGGAAAATTCCTTCTGTCTCCGCAAGAACCCGTTCTTTGGATATCGCAATCCCGCAGCGCTGCGCTTCCTTCTCGAGAAGCTCTGTCAGATGATTCAGCCTTTTTCTGCAGGACGGCGCAGTATGCGGAAGTACCATGATGGTAACATTTCTTTTCTCGACAGGCTGCTTCTGTCTTCCCGTCTCCCCGCGATACTCGTATCCAAGCTCCTCTGCCTTCTGACAGATTGTCTCCCGCAGCTGCCTGCTCACCCCCGGTTTTCCGGAGAGGGCATTGGAAACACTGACAACGCTGACACCAACGGCATCTGCAATGGTTTGTAGGTTTATATTTTTTTTCGGTCTCATCTTATCCCGCTTTTTACTCCATCTGAATCAGGAAACAACAATAAAATTATACCGATTTTCCCCTGCGGCAGCTACAGTCTTTACCAGTATTTAGTTTTTTTTAACATGTTTTAGCAGGTCAGACAGAGCTACCGAATTCGTAGCGATAATAATCCATCACCAGCGACACCTTCTGATTGTCCTCAAAGCTGTTGGTCAGCTGATTAACGGGATAGGTAACCGGCTTATCCTCGAGCACCTCCACAACTCCAAGCGCCGCCTGATAAGCCATCCGTTCCAGCGCCTCTACGGTAAACGCCGCGGTATGCGGTGTCACGATGACATTGCTCATGTGCAGCAGCGGATTGTCCGCCTTCGGCAGATTTCCCTCAAAGACATCCAGTGCTGCTCCTTTTATTTTTCCTTCCCGCAGGATTCGGATCAGCACATCCTCGTCGACCACCTCGCCTCTTCCGGTATTGACGAGATATGCGGTAGGCTTCATCAGAGAAAGCTCTCGTTCTCCGATCATATGTCTTGTGGAAGCACTTCCCGGCAGATGAAGCGAAAGAAAATCCGCTTCCCGGATCACCTTGTCCATATCCGGGATCAGCGTTGCATAGTCCAGCTTTTCCGGTGATTCAATATGCCGGTTATAGCCAAGAACCCGCATGTTCAGACCATAGGCCGCCATCTTCGCCACCTGTGTCCCGATGTTGCCCATGCCGATGATTCCAAGCGTCTTCCCGGATACGTTTTCTCCAAGGCGCTTTCGGACCTCCATGTTTCCTTCCTTAAATTCATTGTTGTAATCAATGGATCCCTTCGCCAGCATCAGAATCAGACCGATCGTGTACTCCGCCACTGCTCTCTTATTGGAGCTTGCCGCATTGGTCACCTGAATTCCCCGCTTCGTTGCTGCTTCCACATCGATGCAGTCAACCCCGACGCCGTGCATGGAAATCACCTTCAGCTTCGGGCACTGATCCATGATTTCACCGGTCAGATGTGCGTTTCTTGTCAGGATTCCGTCGCAATCCTTTCCCTCACGGACCAGTGTCTCCGAATCAATTCCGGTTCCGTTTACCACTTCAAAACCATGTTCCTTCAGTAAATCAATTCCTTTTTCGTTGATGGGTTCTGTCACAAGTACCTTCATGACTGCCTTGCTCCTTTCCGCTCTTCCCGATCTCAGACGTCATATCTCCGGTAATTCAGTGACGCCTCGATGAACGCAATCAGCTGATTCAGTCCAAAGACCGGCACCCCGCTTTCCTTTGCGATCACATCCCCGAACGGGGCAAAATTCTGGCACTCCAGAACAATAGCTCCGGTGTCGGGATATTTTTCCATATGCTCTCTTGTCATCTGCCGGATGCTCTCGCGGATCTTGTCCGGATCTCCACTTTCGTGATTATAGATAATGAGCTCGTTAAACTCCGACTGCTCCGGAAGATCACTGACGCAAATGTTGTAGTCGCGGGAGGACCAGCCTGATTTTTCAAACAGCGAGTCCGTCATGAACTGCGCCCGCTCCGAAAAAATACCGATCTGCTTCTTTCTGCCGATCATGGAGGCGATCATCGGAATCAGTGTCAGCGTTGTGGTAAAAACAGGAATGTCCACCGCATCGGCAAGCTCTCTCTGGAAGCCTGCAAGGAACCCGCAGCAGGTCGTAATCGCACGGCAGCCATCCTTTTCCAGCTCTCTGGCCGCCTTGCAGAATGCCTTCAGAAGAATTTCGTCGGCATCCCTTGGAATTTTGTCCCCCTGAAAGACATCACGCACCACCTTGTAGCAGACCGGGAAATCAAAGGTCGCTGCATTCCCCGGGTCTCCCGGTATTCTGGGGAACTTTGTGTCCATCATCAGAATTCCGATATCCTGTCCGTAAAATGTTCTTCCTCCGCGAATGTTCATAGGATTCCTTTCCTGCTGCCACCTGCAGCACCGTACCGACCGCCCTTGCAGGCTCCCTGCACGCAAAAAAGGGCAATGACTTCCCGGGATCACCTTACACCCGGGCGCCATTGCCCCTGCTCTCTGTATTCAACTGATAGTTAACGATAGCATTCCTTTCCGGATTCTTCAAGATCCTTGTCCGCTTCTTTCCTTGTTTCCTCCCGCTGTCTCTGGGATAATAAAGATGATCCGGTCTGAGCCGGATGCTATTACAAATTTCGAAAGGAGCTTTCTATGTGTACTGCTGCTACCTATCAAACCAAAGACTTTTATTTCGGCAGATCACTCGATTACGAGTTTTCCTATGGCGAAGAGCTTGTCATCACACCAAGGAATTTCACCCTTCCCTTCCGCCATCTCGCGCCTCTTGAGAAGCACTATGCCATTCTCGGCATGGCTCACGTTGCGAATCAGTATCCGCTCTACTACGACGCGATCAATGAGAAGGGCCTTGGCATGGCCGGACTGAACTTTGTCGGAAATGCTGCTTATGCCTCCCCCGCGGACGGAGAAACCAATGTCGCACAGTTTGAATTCATTCCATGGATTCTCGGGACCTGTGCTTCCCTGGAAGAAGCAAGAGCCGCACTTTCCGGCATGATCCTTGCGTCCACTCCGTTCAGCCCGCAGCTTCCTGCTGCGCAGCTCCACTGGATCATCGCCGATGCCTCCAGCTCGATCGTTGTCGAATCCATGGCAGACGGACTTCATGTTTACGACAACCCGGTCGGTGTTCTCACCAACAATCCGCCGTTCCCGATGCAGCTCTTCCTTCTGAATCAGTACATGGGACTTTCCGAGAAGCAGCCGGCCAACACCTTTGCTCCGGATGTTCCGCTTGATGCGTACAGCCGCGGCATGGGAGCTCTCGGCCTTCCCGGCGACCTCTCCTCCGCGTCCCGTTTTGCCCGTGTGGCCTTTACGAGAGCGCATTCCTTCTCCGGAGACTCCGAATCCGAGAGCATCAGCCAGTTCTTCCATATTCTCGGCTCCGTCGATCAGCAGCGCGGCTGCTGTGAGGTCCGTGAGGGACATTACGAGATCTCTCTCTACACCTCCTGCTGCAATGCGAGCAAGGGAATCTATTACTACACCACCTATGAGAATCACCAGATTTCCGCAGTCGACATGCACCGCGAAAATCTTGATTCCTCCGAGCTGATCTGCTTTCCTCTGATCCAGGGGCAGCAGATTCATTTCCAGAACTGAATACGGAACGCCTCGCTGTATTACACAAGGAGCATCTGCCGCACCGGCAGATGCTCCTTTCTGATTTGCAGAATGATGTTCTTATGATTCCGGCTACATGCGGCCCGGATTTTGTTTTACCACAGCTTCTTCTGTGCATCCTCCGCACTTGCAAACGGTCCGGGGATGACATTGAGATCACGATGGCTTCCCAGATAGTCCCGGTCAAAGGTGATCGGTGTTCCATCGGTATTCTCATACGGCTGGTTCGGCTCAAAGGCTCTTCCGAGTGTCTCTGTATTTACCAGATCACAGCGGAAGTCTCCGAGGAAGTCATACAGATTGGTCTTCAGCTTCCAGTCACCATCTGCCGTCATTTCCACATCAACAGTCACCTCATGCTCGTTGTCCACAAGGTTATGCTCTTCCTTTTTGCAGGCCTTCGCTCCGTCAAAATAAGCATTTTCCTTCACCCATACCGGAAGATGACCGAAGTGCGCTGCTTCGAGCTTGCCCATGTCCGGAATTTCATTGTCCATATCAAACTGAGCAATCCACTCCTCATACGTCGGATACTCGTCAAAGACGTGCGTTCCGACCTCGCGGTTCTCTTCGTCCTTTCCTTCGCTGCTGTCGCGCAGCACTTCTACGGGCTTCGCCGACCACTTCTGTACGAAAATATTATTATAGAAGCGGTCATCACCGTGCAGGATGGTCATAAAGCCCATCACCTCCGTGCGGTGCGGCATATGATACGGCGTATAGCGCCAGCCGGTGCCGCCGCCCACCATCGTGAAGGAGCCGCAGATCAGGTTGTGCACCATGGCAACCCCCTGCGTCGCAATCCGGAGAGAATCGTCGGAAAGAAGAACGTTGTTATCGATCAGAGTCGGGCCGTGTCCAACCTCTACAAAGATATCCTGGCTCATCATGCCGCCCTTAAGCTGACGGGCAAATTCCGGCCGCTGATTGTCGTGAAGCAGGTTCTGCGTGATGCGGGTTCCCTGTGCTTCCCAGTCGGTCCAGATTCCCATCGTGCAGTGATGAATGTGATTGCGGCGCATGGTCACGTCGATTGCAGCATGCATCTTGATGCCGGCAATCTCCGCGCCTCCAAGCTCCATCATATTGTTGATGTGATGGATGTGGTTGTCCTCAATGATGCTGAAGACACCACCCTGACGGCCGATGATTCCGCCCTGCTCGCAGTGATGAATGTTGTTTCTGCGAATGATATGGCTTCCCACCTTCTCCTTCAGCCAGCCATGGTACTGTCCGCGGCAGACTGCATCGCGTTCCATCTGCGTCGGGCTCTTCACATGATGTCTCGTGAAGAAGTGATCGTTCTCCGGATCATAATATTTCCCGACCGAAATGCCGGCGCACTTACTGCCCCAGATCTCGCAGTCTTCAATGATCCAGCCCTTGGACCAGTGCGGTCCGATCATGCCGTCCTGATAGGCTGCAGGCGGAGCCCAGGTCGTTGCAGCCTTGTTGATGTTAAAGCCGCTGACCGTAATATAATCAATTCCGTTCTGCTGCGGGAGGAAGCACTCCCGGCGGACCGTAATCTCCACATTCTCCTTTGTGGGATCTGCACCCTGGAAGTTTGCATAAATGACCGTCTCATTGGTCTCTTCATCCTGCTCGGAATACCACTTCAGCTTCGATGCCTCCGGATTCCAGGAGCACTCGTACACTTCTCCTGCCTCACAGACCTCCAGAGAGGTTGCCTCATACAATGCCTGATCATTCAGCCAGACACAGCCGGTATGCTTGTCACGCTTTGCAAAATACCAGTCACCGAACACATACGTCGTGTACGGATTGTAGCTGCCGAAAACCGTGTTGTTCACACGAGTCACCCATACATTTCCCTTGTACGGCTTCCAGTCCTTCACCTCTTCCGCGCCGGTGATTTCCGCACCCAGAGGCTCTGTGCTGCGATAGGTGATGCGTGCCTCTTCCGTTCCTGCATGAACCGGCTCCACATACTCACGATAGGTACCCGGCGCAACCAGAACCTCATCTCCCGGCATTGCCGCCTTTGCCGCCTCTCCGATCCAGCGGTACGGCATCTCCTTCGATCCGTTTCCGTCGCGTCCGGCATTAATGTCCACATAAATTTTCATCACAACACCCCTTTCCCCGTTTTCCGGGCTGTCATTTTTATTTACAACATAGCCTTTTTCCGTCTCTTTCGCTTGCTTTTTTTTGCGCGATCGCACGCAGAATCTTGCGAACTTGAAAAGGCATTCTCCGAAATAAAAAAAGCTGCAGTCCGCACCTGTTTTTCCGATGCGAACCGCAGCTCTTTCAGCAGTCATGGCTTGATAAAATTTTGTCTGCCCGAATTTTGTTTATGCATTCTTCTGAGCGTTTGCTCTCTTCCGAAGCTCTGCTACGTTCGAGTCCACTCTCTTCTTGGAAAGAGGATAGATGAACTGAAGCGCCAGAGCGCACAGCAGATAAATCGCTGCAGGGAAGAAGGTGGAGAGGTTATAAATGCCGTTTGCAACCTCCTGTGTCTGACCTGCTGCCAGAGAATCATAACCGATCCAGCCAAGAGCCCATCCGGAAAGTCCGCCTGCGATTGCCTGGCCGATCTTTCTGGAGAAGGAGTAGATACCGTAAATGGTACCGTCATCGCGGGAGCCAGTCTGAACCTCTACGTCATCGATAACATCCGTTACAAGAGCCCAGCACTGTGTCTGGAAGAAGTACATGCCAAGCATTGCGAAAAATGCGCCGACAACGAAGCCCCACACATTCTGAATATGAAGGATACCCATGATCAGGTACAGAGCTGCCGAAGCAGCCATACCGGCAACGCCGCACTCCTTTTTACCAAACCTGGTTGCAAGCTTCGTGGAGAACATTGCCATCAGGATGACGCAGGGAAGCATCAGCAAAGAGAAGATGGACAGTGCACTCGTGTTCTTGAAGTAATCCGCAAACAGATAAACGTTGATGCCCTGGCCCATCAGGGATGCCAGCAGCAGCAGAACCGCCGAAACGATCATTCCAAGGAGAGCGCGGTTGGTGAGGAGTGACTTCAGGGTCGCGCCCACCGACTTCTTCTCTGTTGTCTTCGGAACATATTCCACACGCTCTGTCGTCATGAAGTAGCAGAGCAGGTAACAGGTGACTGCGATCACCGAGAATGCTCCGGCTACCAGAGAGATTCTTCCTGCAGATACCACCTGATTTCCGGCTTCATCCGTGTAGTAAACCAGCGACGGAGCCATAACACCGATCAGGATGCCGGCAAACGTACCGCCAACGGAGCGGAACACCGACAGGGAGCTGCGATCCTTCGGCTCACTGGAAATAACCGATGCCATGGAGCCGTAAGGGATGTTGATCGAGGTGTAGAAAATCGATCCCCAGAGAATGTAGGTGACGAACATATAAGCCACCTTTGCTCCATAAGGCGCGTTTACAAGGAAGGACTGATACATCAGGAACGATGCCAGTGCCACGAAGCCGCACATCCGGAGGATCCAGGGACGGATACGTCCGTTCTTGGTGGGCTTGGAGCTGTCAACAATGCGTCCCATGCCGATATCGGTAAATGCGTCGATGCAGCGTGCAATCAGGAACATGGTTCCTACCATTGCGGTAGAGATTCCCATGACCTTGGTGTAGAACACCATGACATAGGTGCTAGCGAAGATGAATGAAAAGTCATTTGCCAGGTCACCGAACATGTATCCGACCTTATCACGGATACCAAACGGTCTTACTTCTTTTGCATTACTCATGATTGATCCCCTCTTTCTGTTGAAGCAGCCAGGCTGCTATATGCATTACGCTCTCTTGATCTTATTGAGCTGAGCATTCAGATCCAGCAGCTCTTCTCTCGTATACTTCTTGCCGCCGCCCGCAGTTCCCATCAGGTTGAGCATGCGCTTTACGGAGAAGCCTCCCAGCATCTTCATCAGTCCGGCACCGTCGACACCTGCCTGCGCTGCAGCCTGCTCGCCGCCTGCGTTCTGCATGATGCCCTTAAGCAGAGCTCCGATAAAGACCTGTCCTTCCGGAACCTTCATAATGGACTCGATGGTGTCGTTGATGTTGTAATATCCATCCGGCATATCAATGTCGAACCAGTTGATGACCTCGCCTTCCTCTTTCAGGCGATATGCCTCATTGAAGGTGTCCACCTTGCGGATCTTGCTCTCATCCGTGCAGCTTCCGGCCTTTGCCGTAAGAACGCTCTCACCCTTGTTCGGCACATCGAAATAGAAGAAGTGTACGTCACTTGTCTGCCTGCCAAGGCTCTCGCCGTTTACAAAAAGCTCAACTTCCGGCTGATTGGAGTAAACCGTGACCTTGGTGGTGTCCTCCACACGATCCACATAACGCTTGCCGCAGATGTGTACGAAGGGATCCTCGGAAAGCCATGCCTTATAAGCATAGAAGGCATCCTTTTTATACTTGCGGTCGAAGGTCACAAGGCCCTTGTGGTTCATTCCGTTCTCTCCGCCCTCTGCGCGGGAATCTGCAGCGAAGTCGAACATGTTCCATACATGAGTTGCCCAGATGAACGGCCTGCTGAACAGCTGCTTGATCAGCTCCTCATGATAATAAGCCTGATACTCTTCCGTGTAGTCACCCTGCACCGGATTCGAGGTGTGCCAGTTCAGTGCCTCACAGCCATACTCACTCATTCCGACTGCGCGGTTCGGATACTTCTTGTGGAACTCATCGAAGAACTCTCCGTTCATATCGGTTGTTCCGCCGTACCAGCCATAGTAATGGTTATAAGAAAGAACGTCCGGAATCTGAACATAGGTTGAATCCATGCTGCACATGGAAACAACGGCCATGGTGGTCAGTCTGGTGGGATCCAGGCGGTGGCACAGATCGTTCAGAATGCGATGATTCTCCAGAAGATCCTCGTCCTCTGCATTGCCGCCCATGGTGATCTCATTGGAAAGTCCCCATACGACGATGCAGGCATGGTTGTAATTCTGTGTGATCAGCTCGGTCATCTGCGAAATGGTATTCTCACGGCCGTTCGGCATGTGCCTGGAGATATACGGAATCTCAGCCCAGATCACCAGGCCCTTCTCGTCGCACAGATCATAGAAATGCTGATCGTGCTGATAGTGTGCAAGGCGAATGGTGTTGGCACCCATCTCAAGGATCAGGGCGATATCCTCCTCATGATCCTCAGGGGACAGTGCATTTCCCTTCTTCGGACGATCCTGATGGCGGGAAACACCATGAAGCGGATAGCTCTCACCGTTCAGAATAAAGCCCTTCTCCGGATCGATTACATAGCTGCGGCAGCCGAATCTTGTGATTCTCTCATCCAGTGCCTTGCCGTTTCTCTTGAGCGTTACAACAGCGGTGTACAGATGAGGGTCCTTGCGGCCATTCCAGAGATGTACATTCTCAATGGTGAAGCTCTCAGACATCTTGTCAGCCGGTACCTCTGCAGATGCAACCACCTGATCGCCGTCCTTGATGACATACTCCAGAACATCATCGTGCTCTGCATTCGTAACAAAAACCTGAACCTCAACCTTTGCATCCTTGCCCTCTACCTTCGGGGTAACCATGATAGCCGGTCCGCCATAGTAATCGAGGTCAAAATGCGTCTCCGGAACTCCGACTACGTTCACGCTTCTGTACAGGCCGCCGTAGAAGGTAAAGTCAGCCATCTGCGGATATACGCGGTCATTGGCAGCGTTGTCTACTGCAACCACGATCTCGTTGTCGTCCTGAAGAAGATCGGTTACGTTTACTCTCCAGGTGGAGTAACCGCCGTCATGACGTGCTGCTTCTTTTCCGTTCACGTAAAGAACTGCGCTGGAATTTGCTCCGTTGAACTCAAGATAAAGAACCGGGAAATCGCCAAACTCCTCCTTCTTCATCTTCTTTGCATAATAGCAGGTTCCGCGGTAGTAGTCGTTTCCGCCGTCCTGTCCGTCGGTTCCATTCCAGGTGTGAGGAAGATCCAGTACCTCCCAGTTTCCCTGTGCCAGTACGGAAGAGCCCTCCGCAACGGAAACCGCATCCTTGGTGAAGCTCCATGCTGCATTGATGTTCTTTCTTGCTGCCATTCTCTTCTCCTTTCTGAGAATAAATTCATAAAACACTATCTGAAAGGCAGTGACTGCCTTATGCCCGATTTCATTGCTGCTCCTTTGAGGCGTTTTCGAATACGCTTTTTCGGAGCCGTTTTCCGAGCTGTTTCTGATAATCAGACTATAGCAATTCTTCGAAGGCCTCTCTTGTGTGATTTTTTCTGTTTTGGTAAAATTTTTGTGTTATTTCTGGTTTTGAAAAGATTATTCCAATTATTATCTGCCAAGGGAGATGTGTTATGGGTCTTTCCGATTTGTCCATACGGGAGTTCTTTCCGTTGCTTCAGCAGGTTCTTGCCGACACCTTCAATATCGAATCCTTTTTGATGGAGCCTCCCTATTTGAACTATGAACGCTTTGACCGGGGACTTCGGAAAATGATCTGGGGAGACTATTCCACCGAAAGTCCCCTTCTGTCACTTTCTGCCGACTCCCCCTATCAGATCCTTGTGCTCGAGAGCAGCCTCGGTTTCTATAATCTTGTCTTTACCGTCGATCACAGGAACCCTCCGCTGCTTGGCGGCGTGATGCCCTTTCGTACCGAGGCCATCACGCAGTCCGCAATTCTCCGGCTTATGAACGTGAATCAGATTCCGCCGCAGCACCTGATGCTTATGCAGAAGTTCTACTCCTCACTCCCTGTCGTAGATTTATCGAAGCTCATTCTGCTGCTCCAGCACACGATCGCCGCCATTCTCCCCGATTTCGCGGACAGCTCTGTGGAATATATCAATTATCGGGAAGAAAAGCATTCTGTTCATTACAGCGAAGAGCGCTTTACCCGGTTTTCCTCGGACTATTTCGAGGAACTTAGCAGTCGGCTCGAAGACTGCTGCAAATCAGTCGTATCCGGCGATCCGTCCCGCGCGCTGGCTCATATGAAGGCACTGAATGATTTTGCCTCCTCCTTCGGAGGCAAAACAATTTCCGATCAACAGCATCTTCTATTCGGCATGAACACCTTCCTCTCCTCCCGCATGCTGGAAACGCCGGTACACCCTGCTCATGTTTTTGAACAGCTTCAAGCGTTTGAGCTGAAAATCACGGAAACAACCTCCATGAACGAGCTGAGTCACCTCCCTTTTGAAATGGTACGCAAATACTCCATCCTGGCCCGCAATTACGCCTACGACAAATACTCGTTGCTTATTCGGAATGTCATCAACTATATTGAGCAGCACCTATCCGGCGAGCTGACGCTTTCTGTTATCGCTGCCGAATTCGGAAAGAATCCCTCCTATCTCTCCACAACCTTCCGAAAGGAGGTAGGGGATACCCTCACCAACTACATCAGCAAACAGCGGATCCAGGCATCTCTTCGATACTTCAATACCACTACTCTGAGCGTTGCAGATGTCTCCAGCGCTGTCGGAATTCCGGATTTCGGTTATTTTTCCAAGTTATTTCGCCGTTTCGTCGGCGTCAGTCCGCGGGAATACAAGAAAATGCTGGACAAATAAAAAAGCAGAAGGCCTCCATCAAGGAAGTCTTCTGCCTTTTCATCTGCCGCGCTTATGTCCGCCAATCTTATGTCGGCTGCGCATTCTTTTTTATCTCGCAATGAGGCTCGTCATAATGTCCTTGCCAAGAACCGCCGATGCTGCCGCAATGGTGTTCGGATTCTCCGCCGTCATGAACCAGGTATATGCCTGCTTGGCAACACCGTTTGCTCCAATGAGACCATAATCCAGACCCTGTGCAATTTCACCTATGTCCGAACGCTGACGGTTGATAATAATACCGTCGATGTGCTGGTTCGCGTTCGCCTGATTGATGGCATAAACCACATCTGCCGCCTGAAGAAGCTCGTTCGATCCCATCGCTGCGCTGGAGGTAAAGCCAACCTCACTGAGAACAATCGAGCGAACCTGTCCTGCCGGATTCAGGAACTGCTTCTGACACATGAAATCTGTCAGTACATCAATGTTCGACATCGTGATGTAACGGGATGCCTGCGTATGGGTCACCTGAGGCTTCGAAATCAGCGTGTTGGGCTCATAGAGCGGGAAGTTGTACGGATGGCTTGCCAGAGACCAGTCAAAATTACCCTCTGCCATAATCTGTGCATTCAGCTGCGTCAGGAATTCTCTCGAGCCGTAGTGAAGTGCCGGATTATCTGACTGCCACTCCTGATCCGTTGCCACATAGATTCTTGCATTCGCATTCTGAGATTTGATTCCATTGTAAAACACACGAAGCTCATCCGCATAAGCCTTGGCAAAGCCGGCAAGACCCGCCGCAGGATCCATGTAGTTCCACTCATTGCGGGCATTGACCTCATTGCCGACAATCCAGTTATCTACGGTTCCGTGTCCGGTTCCGGAATAGCGCTGTCCAAGGAATGCTGCAACCGCCTCCAGCTTCTCGAGACCGGCCTGATCCACGGTGTTAAACATGTAATAGTTGGCACCGACTCCTCTGGAAAGCGGATGAATCAGAATTCCGCTGTTCGCTCCGCACAGAAGAATCAGATTTACCTGAATGCCTGCCGCATTCATTGCCGGAACAATGACATCGTACTGCCCGACAGTGCCGGCGTTGAAGGAGTAGTTCTTTCCATTATATGTGTAATTGACTCCGCCCCCGGAGATCATATCTCCGACCGGAAGGTTGTAGCTGATCTGATGAACTCCCATTGCCTTCAGGGTTCTGGTATCACGGATCGTCTCAGCCGCCGGAAGAAGTCCCTTCTTGCCAACGTCATGCCTTGCCTGTGTATGCGTGGCAGCTGCTTCCGGGTTCAGAATGTACATATCATTGGACAAATCCTTCAAAGCTCCCGAAGAGACGCCTACAACCGTAAATTTCTTATACAGCATGGAGGCTGCCGTATTGTTCCCAAGCGGAAACGTGAAAACAGCGGTTGCACCTGCAGGAGCCTTTGCAACCTCTGTGCCCTGTACGCCGGCCATCACTGGATCCTGTGCGTACAGATGATAAAGACCATCATCCGTAGCAGCAGTTCCCGAGGTCGTGACAACCACACTGCCGCCCTGAATCACAACCGAATTAATCGTTACGCCACTTACCGCCTTGGCTGCCGCCGTTGACTTCGCAGCCCTTGACGAAGATGCCGCGCACACCGGAAGTGCCGAAAATGTACCGACCGCCAAAGCCGCCGCTGTCAGTAATGAAATAATTCTCGCCTTCATAAACAATCCCTCTCATAAGTTTAATCTGACCTCTTCCTGCCGGATTCCGGTCCGAAGCTCCACATCAGCACTCCTTTTCCACTATCCGGCGACAGAATTGACTCTATTATAAGTACGAAAATCTTTCGAAAGGCAGTGGCAATCTTTCCGCAAATTCAGTCATTTTTATTGTCCATCGTCTGCATTCAGCCGGATTACGCAGGCTCACAGATCATATCCGTAATTGCCTGTTCCGCGATGAATTCCGGATCACTGTCCGGACAAATCCAGGATTCGATCCGTTCCTTCGGCAGAATCAACGGCATCCTGTCGTGAATTCTTCTCAATTCCTCCGACGGCTCTCTGGTAAGAACCGTAAATACCGGATATCGGAATTCTTCCCTCTCTTCAATCCGGTACAACCCTGCCAGATAGGTGACATTGGATCCGGCATGCTGAATGGCATACCGGCTGCCGGTCTGTTTGCTCCCATCCGGCTTCCGGATATGCTCCCATTCGAAATAATACGATGCCGGAATGATGCAGCGGTGCTTCCTCCAGTCCACGGAAAAAGTTTTCTTCTCCCCGACAGACTCTGACCTTGCATTGACAATCGGATGATCGATGCCGGGGATATGATACCCCCAGACCATCGGATAAACCGATTTCTCTCCTCCCGGGCCCGGGGCGATCACTGCCGCAATATCCGTCGGCCGGATCTCTCCGGAAAACTTAAACGCTCTTCCCAGCTTCGTAACCATGCTCTCTTTCAACCGGGAACGACTGACCGCTTCAATGTACGGCCGAAGCTCCGGCGACAACTCCACATAATAACGGGTGCACACTTCACTGCTCCTGTCTGTCTCTCTCTTCATACAAGGCCATTGTATATCGAACATTTGTTCTGGTCAACCGTACATTTTCTGTTTTACTTTCTAGTCCCCCAGCAGAATCCGGGTATGACTCCCCTTCTCCCTGTCTTTTCGAACGATGATCTGTCTCCCGATGCGGTTTTGCAGCTCGGTCACATGAGAAATGATGCCGATCAGCCGCTCTCCACCCTCGGTCAGTCCCTGCATGGCGTTCATTGCCTGGTCCAGGGTGTCCTGATCCAGAGAGCCGAAGCCCTCATCAATAAACATGGTGTCGAGACGGATTCCGCCGGCATGGGCCTGAATCTCATCCGACAAGCCGATTGCCAGGGACAGGGATGCAAGGAAGGATTCACCGCCGGACAGCGATTTTACACTTCGCACGGAGCCGTTATAGTGATCGATGACATCCAGATCAAGGCCGCTCTGGCTTTTGCTTCCCGCAGCGCCGGCATCGCTTCGCTTCAGATCGTACTGACCGCCCGACATAATTTCCAGGCGCTTATTGGCCCGTCGAAGGATCCGGTCAAATAAAGACATCTGGACAAAGGTTTCCAACTCTACCTTCGCTTTTCCCTTTCCCACATTTCCGGATGCCGTAAGCGCGAGCTCATTGATCTCTTTGCAGCGCTCTTCCGCGCCTGCTGCCTCCCTGCTGTTCTCCGTTATTTTATCCAGACAGTTCTGATTGATCTGCCTGCGTCCTGCAAGCTTCGTTCTCAGATTCTCATTTTCTGTCTGGCGGGAGGTGTTTTCTGCAAGGAGCCCCTGGTCCTTTGCAAGATCATAAGCCGGAGCTGCTGTAATCTGCTTCCGCAGGTTATTCATCTCACCGTCAAGAGTATGCAGCTCTTCCGTCTTCTTCTGAAGCTTCTGCGCCGCTTCGTCCATTGCCGCCTGCAGCCTCTGTCTCTCTGCCCGAATCTCTGCAATCGCCTTCTGCGCCGCTTTCATAGAATCATAAGAAAGCCTGCTTCTGATCTCCCCGGACGTCTGCTGCGCGGACGTCTGCTCTGCTTCCAGCCTTCCTGCTGCCTCACGGCACCCGGAAAGCTCCTCCTTCTGCTTCTCCAGCTTCAAGGACAGATCCGGAATCATCTGCTGTTCCAGGTCGGTACGGCGTTTTTTCCTTTTCTCAAGCTGCAAAATCTTCGATTCGCATTCCGCAAAGCTTGTCTCCAGCACAAACTTCCTCTCCGTCGCCTGCTGCCTCAATGTTTCCCGCCGAACCGGTTCATCCTCTCCGGCCTCCGCTTCCAGTGCCTTCCAGGTGCTCTCCAGGGCAGCTTTCTCACCGACAATGGTCTTTTCTTTCTCCTGCAGCTCCCGTGCCGCATTCTCCTGCTTCTTCTCTCGCTCCGGGATTTCCTTCTCCAGAGTTATCCGTCGCTCGTTCAGCTGCTGCTTTCTCTGAATTTCCAATTGTAAAGAGGCAAGCCTGTCCTCGCACGCTGCGACGGCCTGCGCCACAAGCTCCGCGCCTGATAGATCCTGATTGCCAGACAGCGACTTCCTCTTTGCCTCAACATTCTCCTGCGCTCCGTCCACCTTTGCCTTACATCCGGCGTAAGCCGAGGACGCTTCAGAGGCCAGCCGCGAAGCCTCTGTCAGCGCTTTCTGTGCCGCATCCACATCCGCCTGCGTCGGAGCGTCTGCCGAGGTGTGTGCCGGATTCGGGTGAACGGTTGATCCGCACACCGGGCAGGCACAGCCCTCCTCCAGCTGCTCCGCCAGAATTCCGGCCTGCTCACCGAGGAATCGCCGGTTCAGATCATGAAATCTTTCCGACGCCGCTTCTGACTCCCTCTGAGCCCTTTGTGCGGATGCGGCTGCCGCATTCCGATCCGCGGCCAGCGCCTCCAGATTGGCATACGCATCTCCAAGCTCTGCAAGGCTGTCCCTGCGGAGCTTTGTTTCCTTCTGCTCATTTTTCTGTTTCTCAAGAAGTGCCGGAATCTCCCGAAGTCCGGTCAGCTCCGCCTTCTCACACTCCGTCTCCTCCCGAAAGCTCTGAAGAGACGCCTGCTGCCGCGCAAATATCCGCTCTGCGTCCGCAAGCTCCGACGCCTTTTTCTCCGCAGCCTGCGCCTCATCGATCAGCCGGGTCACGCTCTCAAGGCGCTCCGACAGCTTAGTTCTCTCATTGCATGCCGCATTCAGCTCATCCGGCACAGAATCCAGTGCCTTCCGTTCTGCCTCTGCCGCATTCTTTTCATTAAGAAGCTCTTCCCCATCTTTCTCCAGAGACGCCTGCGAATTTCTCCTGTTCTCCAGCTCCTTTTTCAGAGACTCCTGCAAGGCAAGCGCCTTCTCCAGCCGCTCATATTCCGGAAGCTGCTGCTCCAGGACCGCAGCCCTTCCATCCAGTTCGGAAATTCTTGTCTCCGCCCGGTCGGCTGTCTTCTTTTGCTTCTCCAGCTCCAGCTTCTCATCCGCCAGAAGAACTCGGCGCTTCTCATCCGCCTCCAGCGCTTCCCGGTTTTTCTGCGTCGCCTGCGCCGTCGCAATCTGACTGTTCAGCCGCGCAGCCTCCGCCTTCAGAGAACAGCTCTCCGCCTCCTTCTTCTCCAGCTCGCAGGAATCTGCCTCCAGCATCTTCCCAAGCAGCGCAAGGATCTCTTCCGTCGTCTTCCCGCCGGGTAGGACCTCGCTCTCCCAGATGGCGGCCGTCTCCTCATCAACGGACGGATCCACGTCCTCTACGTATTTCAGAATGCTCTTCTGATAGTCATCGTAGAGCTTCCATGCTTCCCTGGCCTCATTCTTCAGTTCCTGCTCCAGCAGGTCGTAGTTCTGCGTCCTGAAAATACTGCTCAAAATTTTCTTGCGGGCCGGCGTATCCGCAAGAAGAAGCTTCAGGAAATCCCCCTGTGCAATCATCGCGATCTGCATAAACTGATCCTTGTCGATGCCTAGAAGCTGTGTAACCTCCGCCGTGACATCCTTATCGCCGCTCACCATTCTTCCGTCGGGAAAAACAATCTCCGCCCCTGAACTTTGCTTCGTAAAACCGTTTCCTCGCTTCATCGGCCGCTCATACTGCGGATTTCTCCGGATGCGGTAGTCCTGATTCCGGCAGCGGAAGGTCAGCTCCACATAGGTGTCTGTACCGGCCTCCGCATAGGCGGAGCGCAGCATATTCCGGTCACGGTTCTGATCGCTGGCTTCGCCGTACAAGGCAAAAACCACCGCATCAAAAATCGTTGTTTTCCCTGCCCCGGTATCTCCGGTGATCAGGTACAGTCCTTCCCTCCCAAGCGCGTCAAAATCAATGGCTTCCAGCCCTGCGTAGGGTCCGAAGGCCGACATCACCAGTTTCACAGGTCTCATATGTTCTCCCCCCAGATCCTGCGGATCAGCTTCTCTGCCGTCTCCTTCTGAAGCAGCGACATCTCCCGGCCGTTCTGCATCTGATACAGATCACCGAGAACCTCAATCGGCTCCTTCTCTTCCTCCCCCTCTTTTGCCTCAATCCTCACGTCCGAGGAGGTACGTGCATTGTCATACTCCAGAATCATCAGATTCTCGTAGAAGCGCCTGCGCAATCTGGAAAGCGCATTCGGCACATCGTTTTCATCCGTTAAAATAACGCGGTAATAGTCATCCCTCTTCCGCCCCGCCGTAAATTCCGGCGAGGTCACCTCCTCAAAGGTTCCCCGGACAGTCCGCAGATCCCTTTTGGCCTCCAGAGGCAGCAGATCATACATGACCTTTCCCTTCTCCTTCAGCTCTGCAAGGGTGATGCTCTTGTTCTGTTTTTCCTCGGAAAAGGAATATTTCAGCGGCGATCCCGCATACCGGATCGTATCGCGGCCAATCCGCTGCGGACCATGCAGATGTCCAAGTGCCACATAATCAAATGCATCAAAGGCTGAGGCGTCCACGTTGTCGAGGCCGCCTACATGCTTCTCCTCCGAATCCGTCTCCTCCGGGCTCTGGCCGCCTGCCGTCACAAACTGATGTACAACCGCAAGATTCCTTGCGCTCGGATCCACACCCGACCTTTCAAGAAGAACACGCATCGCATCGTCATAGCTGCCAATCTTCTCCTCCGGCCAGGCATTTCGGACAAGTGAGGGATGAATGTACGGAATCAGATAGATGTTGACAATCCCGTAGTCATCCGAAACCTGGATCGGATGAATGGTCCCGTCGAAACGGGGCGAGATGTAGACCTGACTCTCCCGGAGAAGCCGCCCCGCATAAGAGATCCGCTCCGCAGAATCATGATTCCCGCTGATCAGAAAAACCATAACGCCAAGCTTCGTCAGTCCCACCAGAAAATCGTCAAACAGATCCACCGCCTCTGCCGATGGTACCGGCTTGTCATAAATATCCCCCGCAATGATCACCGCGTCTGCCGCGGACTCCTTCGTCCTTTCCAGAATCTGCTCCAGAATGTACCGCTGATCCTCCAGCATCGGAAAACCATTGACCCGCTTGCCGATGTGAAGATCTGACAAATGAATAAATCGCATGAAGTGGCCCTCCTGAGTTCTCTCATTCCGATGTATATTATATCAGCTGCCGCTGTTTTCTCTTCCGGGAAGATGCAGTTCCCCGGCAAAACGCAGATTTCCCTCTCCGGCAAAACTTGTCCAGAACGCACCAACATCTGTCTTGCACCCGTTTTTTCCCGGCAGTATAACAGTTCTCATCAATTGAACAGGAAATGCGATGAACAGAACAAGTCCGCCCCTGATTTCTTTTCAGAGAGCCGCCGGTTGATGCGAGACGGCAGGAACGCCCGGGCAGGACATCCTCTGTGAGCAGCACACCGAACACATGTCAGCACGATGTATGAACATGCAGTAAGTGCCGCCGGATCGTCCGCCGTCACCGGACAGCCGTTGTTGGAACAGATATTTACAATCCAAAGGCGGGTTAAGGGGCTGCGCTCTGCGCAGCAATCAAAGTGGTACCGCGGAAGCATCATTCAGGCTTTCGTCTTTGCAGGCTTTTGCAGAGACGAAAGCTTTTTTCTGTTCAATTTTCGTCCCCTGCTTCTTACAGCACAGAAAGGAGTTTTTATTATGAACAGTCTTGTCATCCTGTTGATCGCTGCCGCTGCACTTCTTGGCGGCTATCTGCTTTACGGCAGATTTCTTGCCGGAACCTGGGGAATTGACCCCAAGGCCAAGACACCGGCTTACCTCCACGAGGACGGAAAGGACTACGTTCCTTCCTCGAAGCTGACCGTCTTCGCGCATCAGTTCTCCTCCATTGCAGGTGCCGGTCCTGTCCAGGGCCCGATCCTTGCAGCCGTTTTCGGCTGGGTGCCGGTTCTCCTCTGGCTCCTCGTCGGCGGTGTCTTCTTCGGCGCCGTACAGGATTTCGGTGCCCTGTATGCCTCCGTCAAAAATGATGGAAAATCCATCGGAATGATCATTGAGAAGTACATCGGCAAAAAAGGAAGACGCTTCTTCTCCCTGTTCTGCTGGCTGTTCACGCTTCTCGTCATCGCAGCCTTCACCTCCATGGTTTCCAGCACCTTCAACGGCTTCACTGCCGCTGCAGACGGAACGGTAACGCTGAACTACAACGGCGCAGCTGCCGCAACCATTTCCATGCTGTTCATCGCAGCGGCCATGATTTTCGGTCTTCTGCAGAAGCGATTCTCCATGAAGGAGGGTGTGAAGGCCGTGGCTGCCATCGCTCTTCTTGCCGTCATGTTCGCACTCGGCATGAAGCTTCCGTGGTACCTGACCGCCTCTCAGTGGAATTTTGTTGTCATGGCCTACCTGTTTGCAGCCTCAGTCATGCCGATGTGGCTTCTGATGCAGCCCAGAGATTACCTGACCACCTTCATGCTCCTTGGCATGATCATAGGTGCCTTCTTCGGTGTTCTTTTCGCTCATCCGGATATGAATCTGAACGCATTTAACGGCTTTGCGGTTACTTCCGCAAGCGGAAGCATCAGCTACCTGTTCCCGACCCTGTTCGTCACCATCGCCTGCGGCGCGGTTTCCGGCTTCCACTCACTGGTTTCCTCCGGGACCTCCTCCAAGACGATCCGCAATGAAAAGGATATGCTGTTCGTCGGCTACGGCGCTATGGTTCTGGAAACCCTGCTTGGGGTCCTGTCCCTGATCATTGTCGGTGCCGTTGCCGTAAACGGCAACGTTCCGGACGGCCTGACTCCCTTCCAGATCTTCTCTGCGGGTGTTGCAGGCTTCCTGGAGAGCTTCGGTGTTCCGAACTCCGCCGCCAATGTATTCATGACCATGTGTGTATCAGCTCTTGCCCTGACCTCTCTGGACTCCGTTGCCCGCATCGGCCGCATGTCCTTCCAGGAGCTGTTCGCCTATGAAGGCGAGGGCGAAGCACCTTCCTGGCAGAAGCTCTTTACCAACAAATACTTCGCAACCGTTGTCACCCTGGCTCTTGGATATGTCCTCTGCCTCGGCGGTTATCAGAATGTCTGGGCACTGTTCGGCGCAGCCAACCAGATGCTGGCAGCACTCGTACTCATCAGCATCGCAGTATTCTTAAAGGCAACCGGCAGAAAACACGCCATGCTCTACTTCCCGATGACCGTCATGCTCCTTGTCACCTTTACGGCAATCATTCTGAACGTTGTCGGAAACGTGAAGGCCTTCGCTGCCGGCACCGGCACCTTCCTGGTCAACGGCATGCAGCTGATTGTTGCCTGCTTCCTGATCGTCCTCGGCGTACTGGTCGCTGTCACCTGCATCCGCAAGCTTGTCAGCACAGTCGCAGGGAAGGCAGAAGCCTGATCCTGTTAAAACAAAGATCCTTTCCCAAGCGCAAGATGCGGCAGATGGCTGCGTCTTGCGCTTTTCTTATTTTCTTCGTTTCCGTTCCGGATGTGTTAACATAATGCTGCCGGCGAAATGGACCGACAGGAAAGGAGGCGCGGATGAAAAACAGAACCTACATCGCAATCGACCTGAAATCCTTCTATGCCTCCGTGGAATGCCGGGAGCGCGGCCTCGATCCCCTGAATACCAACCTTGTTGTGGCAGACGAGAGCCGGACGGATAAGACCATCTGTCTTGCCGTCTCTCCGTCCCTCAAAAGCAACGGAATCCCCGGAAGAGCACGGCTGTTTGAGGTCAGGCAGCGCGTCCGCGAAGCTAACTCAGGAAGACAGCACCTCGCTCCGGGGCACAGGCTGACCGGCTCGTCGTATTTTCTCTCCGAGCTGCAGGCAAATCCGCAGCTTGCGATTGACTTCATCATCGCCCCGCCCCGGATGGCACTCTACATGGAGTACAGCTCCCGCATCTATCAGGTTTATCTTAAATACATCGCACCGGAAGACATTGTGATCTACTCCATCGACGAGGTGTTCCTGGACATCACGGATTATATGAAGATCTACGGGCTCGCCGCACACGACCTCGCCAGAAAGATCATTCTGGAGGTTCTGGAAACCACCGGCATCACGGCGACCGCCGGAATCGGCACCAATCTCTTTCTCTGCAAGGTGGCGATGGACATCGTCGCGAAGCACATCCCCGCCGATGAAAACGGTGTCCGAATTGCGGAGCTCGATGAAATGAAATTCCGACGCGAACTATGGTCTCACCGTCCCCTCACGGATTTCTGGCGTGTAGGCCGCGGAATTGCCCGGAAGCTGGAACAGCACGGAATGTATACGATGGGCGATGTTGCTCTCTGCTCGGAAAAGGATGAAGACCTGCTTTATACGCTTTTTGGAAAAAATGCGGAGCTCCTCATCGACCACGCATGGGGCTGGGAGCCCACCACCATTGCAGCAATCAAGGCCTATCGGCCAGCCTCCGGCAGCCTGAGCTCCGGTCAGGTTCTGCACTGTCCCTACGAATCCGACAAGGCAAAACTTGTCGTCCGCGAAATGACAGATCAGCTTGTTCTGGATCTGGTGGAGCAGGGTCTTGTCACCGATCAGATGGTTCTCACCATCGGTTATGACATCGAGAATCTGACCGATCCTGTCCGGAAAGCCGGATACCACGGTGAGATTGAAACCGACCGCTACGGAAGAAAGGTTCCGAAGCAGGCACACGGCTCCATCAACCTTGACAGTTACACCTCCTCCACCCGCAAAATCATGTGTGCCGTCTCCAGGCTGTTCGACCGGATCACAGACAGCAATCTGCTGATCCGCCGCATGTATGTCATTGCCAATCATGTTCTGCCGGAAGCAGACGCACCGAAGAAGAACGCAGAGCCCGTCCAGCTCGATCTCTTCACGGACTACGCCGCCGAAGAGGAGAAGAAAAAGGCCGAGGACGCCGCACTCGAGCGCGAACGAAAGCTCCAGGCGGTCACACTCGAGATCAAAAAGAAATACGGCAAAAACGCCATCCTCAAGGCAATGAACCTCGAGGACGGCGCAACCGCCAGGGACCGCAACGCACAGATCGGCGGTCACAAGGCATAGAGAACAACTCTGCGATTTTCCCTGGAGCCGAAGTCAGCCACCCCCGCGCTTCAGGGACAGATAACTTTTCCGGAAAGGGAACATCCGAAATGAACGCGAATAACAGCACAAATCATAAATACGACGAGATCATAAACCTTCCGCATCACGTCTCGGAAACGCGCCCCCCAATGCCCATGTCCGATCGTGCGGCACAGTTCTCTCCCTTCGCCGCCCTCACCGGCTACGACTCCGTCATCCGGGAAACCGAACGTACCTGGATTTCTTCGGAAGACCGCCACACATGATCACCTCAGACCCTGTCCTTGTTATAAACAATATTCCCTCTCTCTCCCCTGGACGGATCCACCGCCTTTGCAACCAGTCCGGTGGTTCCGAGAAACTCAAAGGGAATGTCATCCGTTCTTCCTGCCTTGATATCTTCACAAACCCGAATGACATCCGCAATCAGCTCCGGATATCCGTTTCCATCGCCATGGGAAAGAAGAACGTTATCGTATTTCCCACTGACCTTTTCCAGAAGAGCCTTGAGCGATTCTTCATACTCTGTGATGGTCGTAGAATAGTCGTCATATACAAATGTGAATAAATTGCAGGCATCGCCGGTAATCAGGAGGCGCTCCTCCGGAATCAGCATGACAACCGAGCCCCTGGTATGTCCCGGGCAGGCATAAATTTCAACGCTGATCCCGCCAAGCTCAAACCGGTCTCCCTCCTTCAGATCCTTGATTTTCGAAAGCTCCATGGTCGGAATCAGATCCTCTTCTCCGGCTTCATAGGGCGGCGTGACCGTGGAAAAACAGCTTCTTCGGAACGCATCCGTACCATGTTTTTCATAAATATAGTCATCCTCGTGACTCATATAAACGTTCTCAAACTCCGCTGCTCCCATGGCATGATCCACATGTCCGTGCGTCACAAGAACAATAACCGGCTTATCGGTCAGCTGCTCCACGCAGGCCTTCAGACTTCCGATTCCGCTTCCCGTATCAATCAGCGCTGCCTTTTCCGTGCCCTCCACCAGATACATCAACTCGGTTGCGAACGCATAAATTCTGGTAATTCGCCCTGTTACTTTTTCTGTTTTAAAAACAAGACTCTGATTCATTGCCCCGTATTCTTCCTTTTCCCATATTTCCCAAATCACTCCCGGGCAGCCCCGGGAGTGATGCAATTCTTGTCTTGCTTTCTTATCAAAACACATACGTTACAATGCTGTGCGCCGGTACCACCGTCCTGGCAATTTCATCGTGATACCGTAAAACCAGCGGATAATCCTCTTCATTCGGATTCATGGCAATCGCAGCGATGCTGCCGTCCGGATTCACAAACGTGCACACCTCCAGCTTATCGGTGTAAATTGAGTTGGCGATCCGAACGGCTCCCGGTCGAACAAATTTGCTGAAATGCCCCATATAATAATAGGAAAAGGAATAGTGAAGCTCCTTCGTCTCGTGGTCCATGACCACCGGAGCCTCCCCTCTCCAGATTCCGGAATCAACACACGGAAGCAGGAATTCCCTCTCCGTTTCGCTCAGTGCACTTTCATCGCAGCCGCTCTCTTCAAACCGCTTCTTAAAAGCAAGCTGCTCATCCCCAAGAGCAGCTCTGCTATATCTGCTAATTGTAAGTGATTCAGCAGGAGGGAATCTATGTATTTTCCACAGATTTTCTCCCTGAATCTTTATGAAATTCTTCCAGTATTCAGGACACTCTTCGCCTGCTATACTTCAGGCAACAAGTGCATATCTGCGTTCCTTTTCTTTATCCGGGCCTTCTCTATCGGCTCC
>ERZ1026872.11-NODE-11-length-144151-cov-96.021229_pt1 | contig 144151 bp, 130 predicted proteins | sample MGYA00380166_ERZ1026872 | MGnify/ENA primary metagenome ERZ1026872 (study PRJEB33269, sample SAMEA4719802) | human gut metagenome | biome: human-associated habitat; feature: organic feature; material: feces | place: Cameroon | collected 2013-10 ... | reverse complement strand
GGTAGTGTGGGGTCTCCCCATGCGAGAGTAGGGAACTGCCAGGCATCAAATAAAGCAGTAAGCCGGTCATAAAACCGGTGGTTGTAAAAGAATTCGGTGGAGCGGTAGTTCAGTCGGTTAGAATACCTGCCTGTCACGCAGGGGGTCGCGGGTTCGAGTCCCGTCCGTTCCGCCACATACAATTCCTGGGGTGTTTTTAGACATCTCATAGAGTAAGAAAGCCGTATCACTGTCAAAGGGATACGGTTTTTTTTTCGTCTCTACAGATTCCATCACAGATCATGGAATCTGATGCAAATAGGCCGACTGGTGGGCCTATGGGCAGGTGGCGAAAAATTTGTAGGCCCATTTCCAGTTTCCTCTTGAAATTCCAGCGGAAACAGGATATTACCGCCACTTCTTTCACTGTCATGGTTGTTTTGATCCCACTGACATTTAAGGAGTGACCTCATGGCTGTTCTTACCCCCCGCTTTCCGCCTCCGAAGTCCAGAAGGCTAAACCCGCTGCCAAAGATTACGAACTGTTCGACGGACAGGGGCTGACCCTGTTCGTCAGAACTACCGGTAAAAAAATCTGGCGCTTCCGCTACAAACGTCCCGGCTCCACCACCCGCACCACCATCACATTAGGCTATTACCCCGTTATGTCGCTTGCCAGCGCCCGCACTCTCCATGCTGAAAAGCTGGCGCTGCTGGTTCAGGGGGTTGATCCCGGCAAACAGGCCAGGGAAGCAGCAGCGCAGGAAAAAATCGCCACTGACAGTCTGTTTATCAATGTGGCGACAAAATGGTTTGCCCTGAAAAAAACCAGAGGCATTTCAGATGTCCATGCGGACGATATCTGGAAATCGCTGGAAAAGGATGTGTTTCCGGCCATCGGGCAGACACCGGTCACGGAACTGAAGGCGCACACCCTGATTGCGGCGCTTGAGCCAGTGCGCGCGCGTGGCGCGCTGGAAACCCTGCGACGCCTGACGCAGCGAATTAATGAGGTGACTAGTCCTGATATAAGTTGACACTTTTCTGTCTGTAAAACGCCTGATGAACGTCATCGGGCGTTTTGTATTTCAGAGCCAGCTGTGGCCGCTCATGGTTATAAATTGCCACGGACTCTTTGACCATTTCCCGCGCCTGCGCCAGGTCTGCAGGACGCGAGAGTAAAAACTCATTTTTCAGGATACCGTTTATTCGCTCAGCCATTGCGTTCTGGTAGCAGTCATAACCATCAGTCATTGAACAGGTTATTCCATTTCTTTCATGAACTGACTGATAGAGCGCTGAACAGTATTGCAGCCCCTGTCAGAATGATGCACCAGGGGACTCGTCGTTTTTCTCAGCCTCAGCGCCTGTCTGAACGCTTTTACCACATTTTCTGTCTGCAGGTTTTCCCCAACATGGTAGCCCATAATTTTTCTGGAGCAGGCATCGGTGACCAGACTCAGATAGGCCGTACCATTGCGCAGAGGAAGGTAAGTAATATCGGCGACCCAGACCTGTTCTGGTTCAAGAGCGGTAACCTGTTCAGGGCCTGGTTTAAGCAGGTTTGGATGTCGGTAGAAGCGATGATGACTGTTGGTAGTTTTGTGATATGCCCGTTTTACTGGCACCAGGAGTCGGTATTCATCGAGCAGGTTAAACAGGCGGTCTCGCCCGATATTCAGCCTTTTATCGGCCTGAGTGTTCAGCAGATAGTGCAGCTTACGCGCACCGATTCGGGGCTGACGACATCTGACACGGGCAACAAAATCAAGAACCTGAGCATGATGTTCCTGCCGTTTTCTGCGCCTTGCGTTGTCCTGATACCATGCCTGTCTGCTGTGTCCCAGGATCAGACATGCACGCGTCACAGTTATTTTGGGGGCCGGACTTTGCGCGAGGACTTGCCGGGCCGCTTTTTTACGATACTCACCCCGTAATCATTTTTCAGGACATTGATAACTGACTCAAAAAAATCAGCTTTCTGGTTCGCCAGCTCAAGCTGCGCTTCAAGTTCCCTGATTCTTTGCTCGGGTGTGAGCGGGATAGTTGTCTGAGTCACAGGCAGTTTCCTCTTCACCAGGTCAGGAAGTCCAGGACTCCAGTCAAGTCGACCATATTTACGTAACCAGACAAGAACGGTGGAGCGCCCCTGAATGCCATACCGCTGCTGGGCCTGTTTATAGGTCATCTCGCCTTTTTCAACCTGCTCAACAACAGCTATTTTAAAGGATAGAGGATAATCACGTTGGGTGCGTTTGAACTCAGTCATCATCACGTTCTCCGGATTTAAGTCAGGAACGTGTCAACGCTATTCAGGACGGGTCAAGGTCATGAAATTCGCCATTAACTCCGGCTTGCTGGATGCTAACCCTGCCTCCACTATTGGTGAGGTATTCGAAAAACCCAGAACGCAGCACATGGCCTCCATCCCCCCGGAGCGTCTGCCTGAGCTGATGCAACGTTTTGAAAACACCAATCTGTCGCTGATGACTCGCTGCCTGCTGAAATGGCAGCTTCTGACTCTGGTGCGCCCCGGTGAAGCAGCGGGAACAATGTGGAGTGAAATCGACACGGAGAAAAAACTCTGGACCATTCCGGCAGAACGGTTAATACCAGGCCGTCCGTCCTGAAACACATTATAACTGCATCAGATACACAGAAACAAAATAATTTGCACTCGTCCCGGATAACCAGGTACCTGCACCAGCATCCCGCCGCTTTATATATTCAGGACTGCGCCAGTTTCTGGCCCTTTGGTTCTGGCCCTTTCCGGTCAGGCGCTGTTACCCTTATCGTCCCTTAACCCTTATGGCACTTTCCCTTTCTGGCGCAGGCAGTTTATTCAGAAATACACCATGCCAGTCTGCACCAGATACTGTATTTTGACGCGCAGATGGCGGTCACAGGATGCAGCGATACACGGGGATAATTATTCAGATATTTTCCTGCACCAGAATTTATTTTTCATTAAAGTGAATCGTAAGGAAATTTTTTCCAAAATTTATGCAGGATGATGACAGTTATTAATGTCACCCGCAGACCTCATCAGATACGACAGGATAATGCGCCAGTTGATGACAGGGAAAATAATCAATCATCCGCTATCGCTGTTAACGATAACATGGATATGCGCCAGCAGAACCTGTTTACCCCCTGCGCCAGATCCGGTGCAGAGGGTACGGGAAATTGCTGCCGTTACGCAGTAACGGCATTACCCGGTTTTATTTTTCCTGATAACTGCATCAGAAAAATTCCCCCCATTACTGCGTAACGATTTATTTTGCACCATTCATGAAATCAGTTATTCCTCCTGCCATTCGTGTGCATACACCTGTTTCACCCAGCGACCGCGCCCGTCGCCATGCCCCAGGTCCATTGCCACCATCGCCAGCGCTTCTTTTTCGCTGAATCCCTGCGCCAGATACCGGCGGATATCGTCCTGCGCCCAGGCGTAGCGCAGTGAGTGCGGGGAGTATTTGCCCGTCAGCCCCATACGCAAAGTCTGGTTGCGCCAGTATTTCATTGCCTGTTTAAGGCTCGCCGCATCAATCAGCCTGCCGTTGCGCCGTTCTGTCACCGCGATGGCATTATCCAGCGCCTGTTTAACTGCGCCAGCATCCTGAATAAGAGTATCACGGGGCCGTCCGCCTTTGGTGCCGAGTACCACGGTTAGCCGGGTATCACCTTTCTCCAGTGCTTTGCGCCAGGTTTTCAGCGAACCGGAACAGCGTACCGCCTCCTGAGAGCGCAGTCCCATCAGCCGCGCCAGCTCCAGCGCTGCCTCCAGTCCCGCGTCTTTCAGCCGGGCAGTCTCTGCCATCTGTTGATAATATTCCGGCGTGATGGCTTTCCGCGTACCATTGCGGGATACGCCAGCCAGCCCCAGCGATTTATTCGATATCCGCTCACTCTGCGCCAGACCAGGGCGTCAGTCTCTCACTGCGCGTGAGCGACTGACGCCCTGGTCTGGCGCAGGCGCTGAAAATTAGCAGTCTGGTGCAGGATGACGGTCACGCGGCAGCAAAGCCTTCGGCAATGCAGGCCGCAGCCCGTCATGTAAAGAGCGCTGGTTATCAGCAGGGTATAAGTGGACCGGGAAAATTCCGGCAAAGAGAAACCGTTCAGCCGGTGAAGACTGTTGCCGTTAAGCGATGACAATGAAGCCGTCCAGGTGTATGCATTCTTAGCCTCAAACGCTTTCGCGTTCCGGTATTGCGGAGGTCGTACCGGTAGCAGGGGGCTGGTCGTCCTGATAAATCAGGGGCTTCTTGCAGACCATGAAGCCAAAGGGGCTGTCAACAGACAGCATGTTGCAGGAGGGAGGTTACACCTTTATTTCTGGCGCAGAAAGGGGAAACTCATTTTTCTGGAAATAGAGTTTCCCCTTGATTTTATCGTAAATTTGTGAATGTAAAACGCTGAGTTAACCCCGCAGTGACCGGATAACAGGTCGCGGCTTTTGCGACGCCAGCCAGAGATCATACTCAGACTGCATCCCCGCCCACAGTTCAGCGCGGGTCTTCAGCAGCGCCGCCAGACGCAGCGCCATATCAGCCGTCACTGGTGCATGTCCATTGAGGATACGGGATAACCGGGAGCGCGATATCTGAAGCCGGGAAGTCGCCTGGGTGATGCTCACTCCCTCCAGATAATCGTGCAGAACTTCGCCCGGATGGGGCGGATTAAACATGCGCATCATCACTCCAGCGCATCCCACTTCTCCAGCAGTTCCGACGGGATCTCATTGATCACCTCCGAGAAGCGTTTGCCGACCAGTCGCTCCGCCTGACGCAACAGGGGAATGGTCGGGCTGCTCGGCTCGCTGTGCTCAAACCAGCGACGGATCACCCGCAGACGTTCCAGCGCGTCGTTCCGGTCGCGGATCTGCCGGGGTTCTGCGCTGAGCTTCATGGTCATTTCGGCAGCTATATTCGCGGGTGGTGCAACATACTCTGCCTGCACAGGTTCACGATTATTGATGGCGGCGCTCTCCGGCTGAATCGCCTGCGGTTGCGACGGGATCTCCTGTGTGGTGGTCTGTACCGCTCCCGGCAACAGGGTCAGCAGTTGTGTCAGACGCGAAAAGTCCGGTGCCTGGTCATTCAGCGTTTCACGCGCATGGCGTTGCAGCCGCTCAGTGGTCTCTGCGGCCTGGCGAAAGGCGTCCAGCGGCAGTGCGCCGCGCGCTTCCAGATCGGCCAGTTGCTGGCGTACCGATTCCGGTGCCAGCGCATCCGCCGGACGTGAGGCAGACAGCGAACGCTCCACATCCCGTACCTGAAGGCGCATGGCGACACTATTTGACAGCGTGATACCACGAATATCTGCCATGACACCTTCATGGTCCAGCAACGCCGCCAGCGCGTTACTGCGTGCCACTGCCGCCTCTTCGGCGGTGATATCTTCAGTCGCGAGCAGTTGCGGGTGGATGGCGTCCGGGTACGTGGCGCACAACGTTTCCAGCAACGCGAGCGCGTCTGCCAGTCCCTGTGCGCCGGCCTGCTGGATACGGCAGCGCAGCAGGACAACCAGAATACGGATATCTTTACTGCGCATCAGCAGGCGGCGGGCATCCCGCTCAAGCTCCGCCCAGTTAATGGTTTCCGGCGTACTGACAAAATCACCATATTGTGCTTCTTCACGCGGCGCGGCGCGGGTGAACAGCAGCAGGTATTCCGGATCGTACTCCAGATCCGGGCCGCAGGGGCATTCCGCTGAAATTGGGTCAGACAGGGATGTTTCCATTTAGTTATCCTCAGTGCGCCAGGTAGTGTTCAGGTTCGAAAATCATGCCCGTTACCGGGTTGTCGTGCATGGCTTTACCCGCCCAGGCGGTCCAGCCCAGCTGGTACGGGCCGCCGGTAACAGCCGGAGGGGCGGCGTGTGGTTTAAGCTGTAGCTCAATTTCCCAGCAGTATTCAAAACCGGTGAAGGCGCGAACCAGTTCCGTCAGTACCGGCAGGTTATTGCCGCCAGGCAGAAAACGCCGGTAATCCTCCAGCGTCAGCGGGCCGATGACCAGCCGGAACTTATACTGCATATCCGGCACGGCCTGGCCGATGAGTGCGCCGTTGCCAATAACGGATGAGGGGGCTGGCATCCCCAGCCGGGTGATCTCATCGTCCGCCACGGCTATCCAGTGCAGGACATACTCCTGTATCCGGAAAGGCACGCCGAAATAGTGCGCCAGCGTGGCAGCCAGCCCGTCGGGATTGCGGGACTCACGCACCAGATGCGCCGATGCCGCCAGGCGAACGTGATCCGGCAACGGGCTGTCGGCGCTCTCCCGCAAATCCTGCCCGCTGAGGCTGGCGACATAAAAGGCAAAGCGGTCATGTTGCGGTTTATCCAGACCGCCCCCGGCGGACTGGGCGCTGCGCCATGCCTGGTAAAACTGCGTCAGCCAGCGGTGATGAAAAAGATCGGAAAAACGGGTCAGCGTCGGATCGCGTCGGCTTTCGGTCCGGTTGCGCGCCAGTTCGGTGTAGTGCAGCGGCAACGGACCGTTCGGCCCCCACAGCCCGAGGCTGTACAGGCTGATGTGCAGGCGTCCTTCCTGCCAGCTCACACTGGCGATTTCCCGTGGCGCAAAGGTCAGCGCGGGCGTTTGTCCCAGGCGAAATTTTTCCATCCGTGGTTGCCAGGTGTTGCCCGCCGGAACGCGACACAACTGCACATCAACGCGGCGCATCAGGTTCAGAAAACCGTAACGCCAGGGGGTTTCCTGCGCCTGAGTGAAATCGTTGCTCATACGCTTCCCCGCTGTCCCGCCCTGACAGGCCAAGTCATAATTTTACCGCGCTGCATGCTGTGCAGCGTCATCTGCGAGAAGGTATTAATGGAAACATGGCGGGCGATATAGTGTTCCAGCACCAGGCCGAACAGATACGGACTGATGCCGGAAAAACCTTCTTCATCCACCGTCAGTTCACAACTGACGCCACGCCCATAGACCAGTAGTCCGGAACCGGGCAGACGGCGGGTGACCGGGGTCGTTTTACAACCAATCAGGCTGCGCACCTGGCGCGATTGCGGACTGTCATGAGCAGGAATAAACAGGTTCAGCAGATCTCGCAACGCCTGGCCGCCGGTACGGTGATCCAGATCGGCCAGCGGCAGATAATTAAAAGATAACTGGCGGATCAACCGCCATGCCATCTCACGTTCAGCCAGCGGGGGCTGCGGCGAGCGTGGCGGGCGGATAAGCCCTACGCCCGCCACCGGGATGGCCGCATCCACGGTTAGATCGTCCCGGCCATTGCGGGCAATAAGACAGGGCAGATCGCGGTTAGTGACCATGGCCGTGATGGTGATGTGGCGCAGATTTTCCGGGTACGGCGCTTCATACTGGTCAACCAGCGACAGGAACACTTCCGAGCCCGTATAGGGGGTACGGGTGCCGTAACGGCGGGCGTTTTCTGATAAGCGGCGGGGCTCCCGGCGCAGGGAAAAATAACGCCCGTGATTGCCTTCATCATTATTGCGGGTGTGGTAGAGCGGGCGAAAGGTCATCTTCCGTGTGGTGTCGGTTTCCAGCCCTTCCACCTCCTGTACCGAGAATACCTCATAATCCAGCGGATGGGTCTTGTCCACCACCAGGTGCTGCTCCGTCGTACTGTGGGTGACATCGATCCGGGCGGTGACGCGGGGAAACAGGTTGATTACCGGGGTGCAGAACAGGCTGAACTGTGTCGCATTTGTCTGGTGGATCAGCCAGTCCGGCGGCAGGCGGTTTAGCAGGATAACTATCTCCGCCACACCGCCGTCAGTTTTCTGTAACCCGGCAGACAGGCCTGTGGGGGTGAAAAAATAAAAGCGCTCCGGGCAGGCAAAATATTCGTGCAGCAGGTTATGACCGTGAAACACGTTCCACGCCAGCGGCAGCAACCCCTGATCCGGCTCCAGACCCTCGTACGTGACGGGCTGTTTCAGATTCACATCCAGCGCGCCGTCAAAATGCCCCGGAATGCCAGCCAGGGTCGCGATGGCGCTGGTATGTAGAAGTTCGAACAGGTGTGAGGCTGTACGCTCCTCGCCGCAGAGATAAAACGGCAGCCTGTCCAGTCCTGCAAGCTGACTGAACGTTAGTTCACCAAAGGTGCGCAGGGTAATACGCAGCGCACCGGCGACGTGAATGTTGGCCGGCAGGTAGCGGTGCAGGGCAGGCATATCCGGCGGCGCGGCGGTCAGTCGCGCCTCTTCGATGGCGAGCGGCCACAGCGTTACATCCTGGCTGCTGCGAAACTGGCAGGCAGTGCTTTCGCCTTCCGGAATGGCGGAGAAAAAGGCCGTGTCGCGCGGGACGGTAAATCCTTTTGCCAGATCGCCTTCTTCCGTATCGGGATGCAACTGCGCCACGCTCATTGAGGGCGTGGGTGTGACGTAATTGGGACTGACCACTTCCAGCAGGCGCTGGGTGAAACGGGGGAATTCAGCGTCAATTTTTAGCTGCGTGCGGGCGGTCAGGAAGCTGAAGGCCTCGACCATACGCTCTACATACGGATCGGCAATATCCGTTCCCTGCATGCCCAGCCGGGCGGCGACTTTGGGATGACGGGCGGCAAATTCGGCTCCCGTTTCCCGCAGATAGCTCAGTTCGCGGTTGTAGTATTCCAGTAGCCGTGGATCCATCGGTCTCTCTCTGAATTAAAAAAACGTAATGCGGCTCTGCTCCATATCCAGCGCGCTACGTACCCGGAATGCAGTCGGATACGGCTGCGTGAGGATCTCGCCGCGAATTTCAAACTGTAATGTGTTATGGCCACTCTGGCGGCGCTCATCCTGAAGTGGGATGATTTGCAGGGTGGACGCTTTCAGCCGGGGTTCAAACCGGGTGATGGTTCGCAAAATGGCCCTGCGGATATCGTCCCACTTGTGCTCATACAGAAAGCTGCCCGCCAGTGGCGGCAGGCCGTAGTTAAGTACGGATGCTGCCGCGTACGGATAACGTGCAGCATCAATATCATCTTCATGGCTGACGGTGTTGAGCAGAAATGACAAATCCCGGCGGATGATCTCCTTAAGCTGAACCTGGCTGACGCTGATACCGTGGTCGCATTTCTGGTTTGGGGCGTCGTCACACAGGCGGTCAAACAGCGTGGGCAGCAGGTGATTGCCTGGACGCTGGCGGGAAGCGCTCACGCGTCGCTTCCTTCAGCGGTGTTAAAGGTACAGGTGGACAAATCCAGCAGGCTGATATCGCCGTGACCGGTGAGCCACACCCTCTGACCCAGCGCCTGTACCAGTGTCTCTCCCGGACCGTCCTGCCAGACTGTTTCCCGGCACAGACGCAGGGAGACGGCAGCCTTTTCAGAGCCGCTGTAGCGGGGAAACAGCCAGGCACTGTGTGTATCGCCATTGTTCAGGGTGACGTTGACGGGTTTCCAGATCAAATCGATCAGATGCGCAGGCTGCGGCGATTTCAGCGAACAGATTTGTGAAAACGGCAGCCAGATATATGCTCCGCCCGCGATCAGTTCGAGTACCGGACCGGTACGGGAGTCGCTGTCGCTAATCCAGTCAAATGCGCCGCCATTCCACTGCCCGGAAGTGTCTGTTATGGCCTCAAGCGCGCGGCTGCGGTGGGTGTCAGCTTCCTGCGCTTCACCACGGGCGTTACAGGCGAGGGCGATCAGCAGATCCTCCATCCAGGCGGGCGGCGGGAGAATAACACCGGGTCGCTGTTCGCCCTGAAAGCAGACGTGGCGGTATATCTCACAGCGGATCAGCTCGCCAAATACCTGCGCTTCGCGGGTATAATTTGCGTCCATCCGGGCGCATAGCTGGATCTGTTGCAGTGCTCGCGACCAGTCGCCTGCCACGCACAATAACTGAAACAGGCTGTGGCGGCTGGAGGCCTGCGCTGGGTGCATCCTGACCTGCAGCTCTGCCATCTGAATGCCCTCCGCCAGGGAATAATCCCGCAGCAGTGCCGACAAGGTAGTCGGTAGCTTGTTAATGTTTGTCATGAGATATCTCTCCGTGTTGTGCCGGGTTTATCCGGTAATGGCTGTCAATGCCAATGATGCGATGCTCTTTCCGTGTCAGATCGGGCAGTACGGTGCTATGCGCTGTTTCCGGGGCGTATTCCGGGGAAAGTAAATGCAGGATATCAGGGGGAGTCTTTTCGACAGGCCAGGCTGTTTCACCTTCGCCGGTGGCATCCAGTACATTGAGAATAGCGTCAATGCTTAACCCGCCAGTGACCATATCCTGCAATGTCTCGGCTTCGGTGACCAGGTCACGCAATGAATCCAGATCCTGCGAGGTGGGCTCTTCGTTAAAGGGAAAAGGATCAGCATGGCGATGAAGATCTTGTTCGGGAGATAACAACGCCTCGCGGTATTCCTGATAAAGTCGGGTCAGGGCATTCCCTTTTTCCGCACCTTCTCCGGTGGAGGAGGCTCCATGAACAGGAATGATATCGAATGGATTTTGTGATGTCAGATGCTGCTGCCTGAACCAATCCAGATCCAGATATTCGGTTATTGCTTCCGACGTGATGGCAGTCTGCGATATCGTTTTTACTGCGCTCAGGTCCGGAGATGATGGATTGCCATGTACAAGGCACCATGAAGATAACCCCCATTCTATCAGGTCGCCTTCATTCAGACGCATACGGTGATGAGGTTCCACAATCTGGTCGTTTACCGTACAGCAATATTCGGTAGACTGATTGATAATCCACCATGCTTCTTCGTGGCGGGTCAGAGTGAGGGCAATCTTTACATCATCATTCACCTTAAAAACAGGAATCTAGGGAGAGGTAACGGTGAAGATAATTTGTGTTCCTTCAGTCGCGTAAATTGTGTTATCGGCGATCCCGTGCGCCTGTATTTTTTGGAGTCCCCACGTAATATTTGGTTTCATTGTGTATCACTGTGTAGAGTGTTTCTTTCAAAAGAATAAGTTTTCTAAATTTTTAGATAAGCAATGCTGATCAATTTACTTTATCAATATAAGTTTTCGCGGAAATATATAGTGGTGATTTTCAATTTAATATATTCATGGTGTGTATGAAATTGACTTGCTCTATTGAATATCACCATGAAAAAGATATTACCTGCTATATTACATAGTGTTCTGTGATATGCATCATTGTTTCATTCTGCCTTTTTGATAATTCTATTAATTAGAAGTTTTAATCGGTACAGTTATGTTTATGTATCATTTATATGTTATTACATCATTAGGTGTAACAGATGGACACTCCTGTTTCGCGCAGTGCACTATATGGAAAGCTAACCAAATCTTTGTTTAGATCTTTGGAATCTGCGACAACGTTCTGTAAATTACGTGCTAACCCTTATGTCGAACTGACGCATTGGTTGCATCAGTTAATACAACAACCAGAGAATGACATTCACAATGTGCTTCGACATTATCAAATAACATCTGCTGATGTTGAGAAGGCGTTAATTCAGCAATTGAATATATTGCCTGCCGGAGCGAGTGTAATTAACGATTTTTCCCATCATATCGATCTTTCTGTTGAAAAAGCCTGGATGTTGGCAAGTATCCGCTTTGGCGATCAAAAAATTCGTAGTGGATGGTTATTACTTGCCTGGTTAACCACGCCTGAATTGTGTCGGGTGTTAAAAAATATTTGTGCGCCATTGGCAGAGCTACCGGTAGATGAACTATTAGATATTCTTCCGTCTTTAATCACTTCATCTCCTGAATTAACAGAAATGCCTTATGACGGCTCGGATTTAAATTCTGCAGTACCGGGGGAAGCTAGCCAGGTCTTTGCCGGCGAATCAACTGGAAGCAAATCCGCGCTGGCGAAATACTGTCAGGACATGACTGCGCTGGCCCGTGAAGGCAATATCGATCCGGTCACCGGTCGCGAACACGAGATCCGTACTATGACGGATATTCTGCTGCGCCGTCGCCAGAACAACCCGCTACTGACCGGCGAAGCGGGAGTCGGGAAAACGGCAGTGGTGGAAGGATTCGCGCTGGCGATTGCCGGGGGGGAAGTACCGCCTTCACTGCGTAACGTGCGGTTGCTGTCACTGGATGTTGGCGCGCTGCTGGCTGGGGCGTCCATGAAGGGTGAATTTGAATCTCGCCTGAAAGCGTTGCTGGAAGAGGCCGCGCACTCGCCGCAGCCGGTAATCCTTTTTGTTGATGAAGTTCACACGCTGGTGGGCGCTGGTGGTACATCCGGTACGGGGGATGCTGCCAACCTGCTGAAACCGGCGCTGGCGCGTGGCACCCTGCGCACCATCGGCGCAACCACCTGGAGCGAGTACAAACGCCATATCGAAAAGGATCCGGCGCTGACTCGGCGTTTTCAGGTATTGCAGGTTGCTGAGCCGGAAGAGGTTGCGGCTGTTGAGATGGTACGCGGGTTAGTCACCACGCTTGAAAAACACCATGACGTGCTGATCCTTGATGAGGCCGTGCGCGCCGCCGTACAGCTTTCTCATCGTTACATTCCGGCCCGGCAACTACCGGATAAGGCCATCAGCCTGCTGGATACGGCGGCGGCCCGTGTAGCGCTGTCGCTGCATACCCCGCCTGCGAGAGTCCAGTATCTGCGCCAGCAGCTCAACGCTGCCGAACTGGAGCAGGAGTTGTTATTAAAGCAGGAAAAAATGGGTATCCGCTCGGAGCGGGGCGATGTACTGGCGGCGCGGATTATATTGCTGAATGCCGATCTTTCTGACACCGAAGCGCGGTGGCAGCAGGAACTGGAACTGGTTCACCGATTACAGGAACAGCGTGCCGCAGAGCCCGGCGAGCGTGATGAAATCACGCTGCAACAGGCAGAAACGGCATTAAGAGACTGGCAGGGCGAAAACCCCGTAGTGTTCCCGGAAGTCAGCGCGGCAGTGGTGGCCGCAATTGTCTCCGACTGGACCGGTATTCCCGCCGGACGCATGGTGAAAGATGAAGCCAGTCAGATCCTGGAGCTGCCCGCCCGTCTGGCGCAGCGTGTTAACGGGCAGAGGGACGCGCTGGCGCAGATTGGCGAGCGTATCCAGACCGCGCGGGCGGGTTTAGGTGACCCGCGTAAGCCTGTGGGCGTCTTTTTGCTGGCCGGGCCGTCCGGTGTTGGCAAGACTGAGACCGCTCTGGCGCTGGCAGAGGCTATCTATGGCGGTGAGCAGAACCTGATCACCATCAACATGAGCGAGTTTCAGGAGTCCCACACCGTTTCCACGCTGAAAGGCGCACCGCCCGGCTACGTGGGTTATGGCGAAGGCGGCGTGTTGACAGAAGCGGTACGCCGCCATCCCTGGAGCGTGGTATTGCTGGATGAAATTGAAAAAGCCCATCACGACGTCCACGAGCTGTTCTTCCAGGTGTTTGATAAAGGGGCGATGGAAGATGGCGAAGGTGTCCACATCGATTTCAAAAATACCACGCTGTTGTTGACGACTAACGCGGGGGCGGAACTTATCAGCCAGCTCTGTGAGGATCCGGCGCTGATGCCTGATTCGGCAGGACTAAAAGAGGCGTTAATGCCGGAGTTACGTAAACACTTCCCGGCGGCTTTCCTGGGGCGTGTGACGGTTATTCCTTATTTACCGCTGGATGAGACCGCGCGTGGTGTTATTGCCCGCCTGCATCTTGGCAGATTGATGGATCGGATGGCGGAGCAACATGGCGTTTCACTGGTGTATGGCGATGAACTGATTACGCACATTGTGTCGCGCTGCCCGATGCACGAAACCGGTGCTCGTTTGCTCATCGGCTATATCGAACAACATATCCTCCCACAACTGTCCCGTTACTGGTTGCAGGCGATGACAGAGAAAACGGCCATCACGCAAATCCGCATTCGTGTTGATGAGGATGAACAGATTATTTTTGACACGGATTAATGGAGCATCCTTATGGCAAAAGAATTAAGTGGCGCACTGTGGGTCAGTCGCTTTCCTGGAAGTTCTTCCACCAATGATTTGCAGGGGACTTTTCGTGCATCGGTAGATAATTTTTTGCGCGCGCTTGGTAATGCGCGTGCAAGGGGCAGTATCTCTGCAACATATCGCCCTCCCGCCAGAGCATATCTCATGCACTGGTCATGGTTGATTGCTCATGAAATCGTTCAGGCAAAAAACGTCCCGGCGATGGAGGGGGTGGATATTGAGTGGGTTCACCCGACTGAGCAAGCCTCGCTTGAAGCGGCGCAGGCTATGGTTACGGCCTATGGTATGAATAATCTGAATGTCGCGCCTGCACTGAGCTCCAACCATACACGCGGTACTGCGATAAATATGAATATCAGTTGGAGCGGAACATTAACAATTGCGGGGAGCAATGGTCAGAATGTTGCAATTAATACACTACCTCAAACCGGAATGAATGCCCAGCTTCAGGCGGTAAGTCTGGGTTACGGCGTCAGAAAATTTGTTGGCGGCAATACAGATATACCCCACTGGTCAATTGATGGACATTAAGTATGACATTTCGTTATCCGATGTTGTTGACATTCATGTTAATGATGTTCGCTTTCTGTGTTAAGGGGGAACCGCCTTTACCACAGGATGTGCAGCATTTTCTGAGTAATGCGGAAATGTGCCAGCATCTTGCTGGTGAATGGGACAGTTCTTTACCAGAGAAGGATAAAAGAGACATCGAAAAGGGGGTTGATACCTGGTGTCCTCTGGCGAAGAAATCACTCCCTGTGCTGCGGGAAAAGTACAAAGAAAACAAAGAGATTATAAAAATACTCTCTGCGTATGATTTTTAAACTGTACCGTCGGACCACTCCCCAGGTGGTCGTCGGCTGACTGATAAGGAAATGAAGGATTATGGCTATCAACAACAGCGCGCAGAAGTTTATTGCCCGCAACCGCGCGCCCCGCGTGCAGATTGAGTATGACGTTGAGATTTACGGCTCCGAGAAAAAAATCGAACTGCCGTTTGTCATGGCGGTGCTGGCCGATCTGGCCGGTAAACCACGCGAAGAGCTGCCACCGGTCACCGATCGTAAATTCCTTGATATTGATATCGATAACTTCAACGAGCGGATGAAAGCCATTGCGCCGCGCGTGGCGTTTGCTGTCCCCAATACGCTGACGGGCGAAGGGCAGTTAATGGTCGATATCACGCTGGAGAATATGGACGATTTTTCGCCTGCGCAGATTGCCCGTAAGGTGGATGCCCTGAACCAGCTGCTGGAAGCGCGTACTCAGCTTGCCAACCTACAAACGTATATGGATGGTAAAGCGGGAGCAGAAAATCTTATCAACAAACTATTACAAGACCCTACGTTACTGAAAGCTCTGGCCAGTGCGCCAAAACCTGTCGCTCAACAGGAAAGTGTCTTATCAGGTGAAACGGGAACAGCAGACTAACTGCGATTTTATTAAGGAACTTTCATGGTAAACGATACTCTTCTGGCGACTGGCGATCTCTCTGCTGCGCAAACCACTGCCTATCAGGACACTGAATTTGATTCGCTCCTGGATAAAGCCTTCCGTCCCAAGACACCTCAGGCAGCAAAGGCTGTTGAGGCAGCAGTTCAGACGCTGGCCCAACAGGCTCTGACAAATACCGTCACCGTCAGTGACGACGCTTATAAAAGTATTGCTACGATTATTGAGCAGATTGATTTCAAATTAACTGAGCAGATCAAACTAATCCTGAGTCATCCGGAATTTCAGAAACTGGAGTCCTCCTGGCGCGGGATGGAACATTTGGTTTACAACACTGAAACCGATGAAAAATTAAAAATCCGCTTTATGAATCTTTCAAAGGATGAATTGCGGAAAAATATGAAGCGTTACAAAGGGATCGCTTGGGATCAAAGCCCCATGTTCAAAAAGCTGTATGAAGCTGAATATGGACAGTTAGGTGGAGAACCTTACGGTTGTATTATTGCGGATTATTATTTTGATCACACGCCACCGGATGTGGATCTGCTCGGTTCCATTGCCAAAGTAGCAGCCTCAGCCCATGCGCCGTTTATTGCCGGTGCCTCTCCGTCAGTGTTGCAGATGGACTCCTGGCAGGAACTGGCTAACCCGCGTGATCTGACCAAAATTGTGACCCAAAACCTCGAATACGCACCGTGGAACTCGCTGCGAAAAAGTGAGGATTCTCGCTACATTGGCCTGACGATGCCACGTTTTCTCTCCCGTTTGCCTTATGGTGCGAAAACAAACCCTGTCGATGAGTTTGATTTTGAAGAAGATGCGGATGGCGCAGATCACAGCAAATATGTCTGGAGCAATGCCGCCTATGCGATGGGTGTAAATATCAACCGTTCTTTCAAACATTATGGTTGGTGTACGTTGATCCGTGGTGTGGAATCTGGTGGCGCGGTGGAAAATCTACCCTGTCATACCTTCCCGACCGATGACGGCGGCGTGGATATGAAATGCCCGACAGAAATTGCCATCTCTGACCGTCGTGAAGCTGAACTGGCGAAAAATGGTTTTATCCCACTTATCCACCGCAAAAACTCTGATTACGCCGCCTTTATTGGCGCGCAGTCTCTACAAAAACCGCAGGAGTATTACGATCCGGACGCTACGGCCAACGCCAATCTCTCAGCTCGTTTGCCATATCTTTTCGCCTGTTCACGGTTTGCGCACTTCCTCAAATGTATCGTGCGCGACAAGATCGGCTCGTTCAAAGAGCGTGAAGATATGCAGCGCTGGCTCAATGAGTGGATTATGAACTACGTCGATGCCGATCCGGTGAACTCCTCACAGGAAACCAAAGCTCGTCGCCCACTAGCAGCTGCCGAAGTGGTGGTGGAAGAGGTGGAAGGTAATCCGGGTTATTACGATGCTAAATTCTTCCTGCGCCCACATTTTCAGCTTGAAGGGTTAACAGGATCACTGCGTCTGGTGACAAAACTGCCGTCGGTAAAACAGGGTAATGCCTGATTTATTATATTTCATAAAGCTTGTGATGCAGATTTTTTAGAGGGTAAAGAAAATGGGTAGACCTTCATTTAATGAGGCATGGTCGGCATTTGGAAAAGTGAATTTTCCCGTTGCTGATGTCGGTCGTATAATTGGCGGAAATGTTGGGCAAAATATTTCAGGTGGCTATTTTGAAAATGCTTGTCCAATTCGTATGAGTTATGTTTTGAATGCTACGGGATTTCCGATATCCCGTAGTTCTCCCTATGCAACGGTTAGTGGTTCTGATAAGAAATTTTATATTTATCGTGTGAATGATATGATTGAACATCTGACCCAGATTATGGGGAAGCCAGATCTTGTCATTAATAATCCAACTCCTGGTGACTTTACAGGTAAAAAAGGCATCATTGTTGTAAAAGGCCATGGCTGGAGCAATGCTCGGGGACATGTAACATTATGGAATGGTAGCGTTTGTTCAGATCAATGTCATCTACTAAATGATCCAGATAATGGAACATTTGTTCCTGAAGTCGGAATCCTGTGGGTACTACCATGAAATGGCTGAAATTAATATTTTGGGGCCTCTGTGGGCTACAGATATGTCAATTATCTTATGCTCGGGAAGCATTGACTGAAAAATATTCTCAGTCAGAGCTCTTACGCAATTGGGCTTTGAGTCATTGTTTGTCATTGGTGTATAAAAATGATGCCGTTCAGGATGATGCCAGAGCTACAGCTAGTGCTTATCTTGAATATGGTCAGCAACCTGTAGAAATTTATCGTGAAATAGATGCGATAGCGAGAAAATATGCATCATTAAAATATGATGGTTCTATAGCATCAGACTTCAGCACTATGAAATGTATAGATTTCATTCATGGAAATGAATTGGATGAGTTGATTTCCAGGAGTGTTAAGAAATGAAATATATTCAATCCTTTGTTCTGCCGATTCCATATGTGGAAGAGTGTTGTAAAGTAATGGTTTATTTGTAAGCGGATAAACCAAAATTAATTTAAATAAAAAAGGTATGAAATATGTCTTATGATATTTTTCTGAAAATTGACGGCATTGACGGCGAGTCAATGGATGACAAACATAAAAATGAAATTGAGGTGTTGAGCTGGCGCTGGAATATCCACCAGGAGTCCACCATGCACGCGGGTAGCGGTCTGGGATCCGGCAAGGTATCCGTAACTAATCTTTCATTTGAACACTATATCGATCGCGCCAGCCCGAACCTGTTCAAATACTGCGCCTCCGGCAAACACATTCCGAAAGCCGTGCTGACCATGCGCAAAGCAGGCGGCAACCCACTGGAATACCTCAAATACAGTTTTACCGATTTGATCGTAGCAATGGTTTCGCCCAGCGGGAGTCAGGGGGGAGAAATAGCTTCTCGTGAGTCAGTCGAACTCTCTTTCAGCACCGTGAAGCAGGAATACGTGGTGCAGAACCAGCAAGGTGGCAGCGGCGGCACCATCACCGCAGGCTACGACTTCAAGGCCAATAAAGAAATTTAAACGGTACTTTTCCGGCCCGGAAAATAGCCTGGCCGGTTTTTATTATTTGATTTTAAAGGAAATTAAAGTGAATAAATGGCGTAACCCCGGTGGGTGGTTATGTGCGGTAGCATTGTCTTTTGTCTGCCTGCTTTCTGGGTGCAGCATTGACAGCGACGACGTGCCGGACCTGATGTCACAAAGACTCGATCTGGTGATTAAGGCTTCCGATAAGGTGAATCCTGACAATCAGAAAAAAGCCGCGCCCATAGAGATACGCGTTTATGAACTGAAAAATGATGCAGCTTTCACGGCGGCGGACTGGTGGTCCCTTCAGGACAATGACAAGGCTGTTCTTGCCGACGATTTACTGCACCGCGACAGCTTTATCCTGCGTCCGGGCGAGGAGAAAAAACTGCGCCGTCCGCTCAATAAGGAAACCACGGCGCTGGGGATCCTTGCCGGATACCGCAATCTGGGAAAATCGGTCTGGCGGGCCACGTATAAAATTCCTGATCCCCCGGAAAAAAGCTGGTACAGCCGCTTTATGCCGAAGAAAAAAGTGGAACTGGATGCCGGAATAGAGCAGAGCGCCATCGTGATTAAAGAACGGGATGATTAAATTATGAGCTGGAATAACCGGGTGGTCTGGAGCGAAGGGCAGTTTTTGCTGCCGCAGATGTTTCAGCAGCAGGAACGCTATCTGGAGCACGTCATTCATTACCGCAGCCTGCCGCTGTCGCCCTTTTTCTGGGGGTTCAGCAAATACGAGATTGACAGTGAGGCGCTGAACATCGGCAAACTGGTACTGACAGAGGCGGCCGGGGTGTTTGCCGACGGTACGCCGTTTACTGCGCCGGGCCACACACCGCTGCCGCCGCCGCTGACTATTTTGCCGGAACACCTTAACCAGCAGATTTGCCTGGCGGTGCCGGTACGCACGCCGAACAGTGAAGAAACCAGCTTCGACAATAGCCCGGAATCGCTGGCGCGCTTTTCGGTGCATGAAAATGAAATCCGCGATGCCAACTCGCTGGGGCGCGGCGCACAACTGTTGCAGCTCAGCCACCTGCGCCTGCGCCTGTTACCGGAAAAAGCGGTGACGGATGCGTGGATCGGCCTGCCGCTGACGCGCATCACGGCGCTGCATCCCGATGGCCGGGTCGATATTGACAAAGATTTGATCCCGCCGGTGGCGAACTACCAGGCCAGTGCGCTGATATGCACCTGGCTGTCGTGGATCAACGATCTGATTAAAATGCGTGCAAATTCACTGGCGGAACGATTGACGGGGAGCGACAAACACGGTCATGAAGCGGCGGAAGTGTCTGATTACCTGCTTCTGCAAGTTCTTAATCGTTTCGGCCCCTTACTGATCCATATGTCGAAAACACCGCTGTCGCCTGAGGTGCTGTATCGTAACCTCTGCGCACTTGCCGGAGAACTCTCTACCTACGTGCGCCCGCAAACACGCCGTCCGGAAGAATATAAAGAATATAAGCATTTGACGCCCTATGCCGGGCTGAAATCGGTAGTGGACGAGGTTCAGTATCTGCTGAATGCTGTGCTAATACGTGGGGCGCAGCGAATCCCTCTGGAAGAGGGAATTTACGGTATTCTCAATGCGGTGGTTGAACCTACCGAACTGTCAGATTTCAGCTCGTTAGTATTGGCGGTGAAGGCACAGATGTCCGCCGACACCTTACTACAACATTTTTCGGCTCAGACCAAAATAGGGCCGTCAGAACGCCTGCCGGAACTGATTCGCTCGCACCTGCCGGGTCTTGCTTTACAGGTATTGCCGGTGCCGCCGCGTCAGATCCCGTTCCAGTCCGGTTACATCTATTACGACATCCGCCGCGACGGCGTGTTGTGGGAACATATCGCCCGCTATGGTGGTATGGCAATGCATACCGCCGGAGAGTTTCCAGGGCTGGAGCTGGAGCTGTGGGGAGTTCGCGATAAATGACCGATGAGATCCTGACGCCGCCTGCGGCGAATACCCTGCCCTTCCAGCCATCAGCCGGGGGAGTAAAACCGCCCGACAGTGACGGTTACGATACGGCAATACAGGACAGCCTTCGCAGGGAAGATATAAAGGTGGTGGTTGAAGACGGCCCGGATATGAAGATCCGGCTGGCTGAAATCACCGCTGCCGTGAATCCCCTTTTAGCGGCGGCCAGCCCTCTGTTATGCGCGCTGGCGCAAATGCCCCGTGAACTATCCCCTGGTTTTGTCGAACATTATCGTGCCCTACTGGAGCGTGAAGTTCGTCGATATCAGACGTTATGCGATCAGGCAAACCTTCGCCGCGAACATGTGCTGGCTGTGCGTTATTGCCTATGCACTTCGCTGGACGAAGCCGCCAACAACACCACCTGGGGGCGGCGCGGTGTCTGGGCTGGAAAAAGCCTGCTGGTCACTTTTCATGGAGAAAGTGAAGGCGGCATCAAGCTGTTTCAGATAATTGGGCGTCTGGCCGCAAGCTTCCAGGAGCACAACGATGTACTGGAGATCATTTACCACATTCTGGGGCTGGGTTTTGAAGGCCGCTACAGTGTACGGCCTGACGGACGTAAACAACTGGACGATATTCGTCAGCAACTGCTGACTCAACTGGTCCAGCGTCGCGATCCGATCACGCCGACGCTCTCGCCGGGTTTTGCCGGTGCCGTCAGTGGGCGAATGCGACGGATGCGCCGCGTGCCGGTCTGGCTGAGCGCCGGAATCGCCCTGCTGGTGATGCTGACGCTGTTTGGCCTTTACAGCCACCGGATGAACCTCGCTACCGAAACCGTACAACAGCGTATCGACGCCATTGGTAAAAATCTACCGCCGCCACCCGTTCCAGTGCATAAACTGCGGCTGAAAATCCTGCTGGCGAACGAAATCGCCCGTGGCCTGCTGACGGTGGAGGAAGATGACCATCACAGCCGTGTAATCTTTCGTGGCGATACGATGTTTATACCAGGGCAGAAAACCGTGAATGATGCGCTAAGCCCGGTGATTGATAAGGCCGCGCGAGAGATTGCGCGTGTGGGCGGCGCGGTGACGGTGACCGGACACACCGACAGTCAGCCGATCCACTCCGCTGAATTCCCCTCCAACCAGGTGTTGTCGGAAAAACGGGCGACGGAAGTGGCTTCACTGCTGACGTCCGGTGGTGTTCCGGTCAGCCGGATTCGGGTCGTCGGGAAAGGAGATACCGTACCGGTGGCCGATAACAGCACTAAAACCGGACGGGCGCAGAACCGTCGGGTGGAAATTCTGGTGGTGGAGTGAGAAAAATGAATAATCTGGACTGCAATGCATCGAATCATTCACCGGTATGGGGCGTGACCGAATTTCTTTTCTGGAAATTAGCGCCAAAAAAATGGGGCGGTGGTGTACCGTTTGGGCGTTATTTCAAAGATGGCTGGGTAAAACATAACCATCTTCTGATAACGTCGGCTGCCAATACATATAATTTGCCAGCACCTTTACTGGCAGGTGTGTGTTGGATAGAAGTCGGGGGGGATCCCAGTATTGTAGATATGCTGGCATTTGATGCTCGGACTATTGACTGGAGTGGGCCTGAGTGGATTGATGAACATATCACAATAACTTCGAGACCAGAAAAAACATCTTTTGGTGCAGTGAGTATGCAATTGCGAACCGCAGCCAGAACGCTTGGGCTTGATGAGTCAAAAATGGATACCTCTCAATTGCGTGAACTGGCAAATTGCCTCCAGCATGATATTTTTAATATTCAACTTGTGGCCAGACATATTTATCAATTAGCTGAAAGAGATGAATTTCAGTCCTCCTTACCACACCTGACGAAAGAGCAGATAAGAATTATTGGTGCCCGTTATAACCGGGGTATGTCGCTTACTCTGGAGAAAATAAAGGAAGATACCAGCTATGGCAATTTTATTGTCAATAACTGGTTGCATTTCTCTAATTTACTCATCGCCCATTAGGAGTCTTCGTGAGAAGAATAATTCAGATATCAGGATGGTTGTTATTCATTATGGGTCTGATCATCATCATGCTTTTTTCCGGGAATGAGTATCAATGGATGCAGGATATGGATCCTTCAATGACAACGTTGCCTCAGGGAAATGGGAACAGAGAAATAATCAAAATGTTGATTTATTTTATTTTGATAATTGTTCAGATTGCTCTTTATTTTCTTTCAGTAGCCCGTACTGGAAGGATTTTTTCAGCTTGCGGCATTTTGCTATTACTGATTATCGCATGGAGTTCTGAACAATAATGCAAAAATTTCTCAGTATGCTGTTTTCCCGCCGCGCGCTGGCCATTGTTGGCGTGGTAATGCTGGCGTTGCTGGTCTGGTTTATTGGGCCGCTGGTCGCGTTTGACACCCTGCATCCACTCGCGTCCGTGGGAAGTCGGTTAGTCACCATCGTTCTGTTACTGATGTTCCTCGCACTGTGGCTGGTTAACTGGTCTATGAGCATCATTGGCGTTACGGTTCTGTGCCTGGTTATCGGCTTTGTCTCACCGTTGCTGGCTTTCGGTGATGTTCATCCATTTGCGCCGCTGTGGCTGCGTCTGACGCTTATCGGCCTGATCCTTCTGTCTTATGCGCTGTATGGCCTGTACCGGCTGTGGCGAGCGCTGCGTCTGGATGAACAACTGCTACGCCGTTTCCTGCATCCGCGTGGGGAAGACGTACCGGTGGCAGGGGAAATTAAAGCCGACCTGCGTACCGTCAGCCATATTGTCACTCGCGCCATCCGGCAACTGAAACAACTGCGCGTAGACCTGCCCGGCTGGCGTAAAGTCCTGGAAGGAAAGCGTTTTCTGTACGAGCTGCCGTGGTTTATGGTTATCGGCAGCCCCGGCGACGGTAAAACCACAGCACTGCTCAACACCGGATTGCAGTTTCCGCTGGCGGAGCAGATGGAGCAAACCGCGCATATCCTCACCGTGCCGGGCGGCGGAACGCTGCATTGCGACTGGTGGTTTACCAACGAAGCAGTGCTTATTGACACTGCCGGGCGCTATGCCCGTCACGATGACGGTGGCGAAATCAGCGCGACCCAGCGCAACGCCGGGGAGTGGCACGGGTTTCTGGGACTGCTGCGTAAACACCGCCCCGGCGCACCGCTCAACGGCGTGATCCTGACGCTGAACGTGGCGGATCTGACTGCGCAGTCCCCCGCGGAACGGCTGGCCGCCTGTGCGGCCCTGCGTGCGCGGCTGGCGGAACTGCGGGAGACGCTGGGTATTCGTTTTCCGGTCTATCTGGTCGTCACCAAGATGGATCTGCTGCCGGGCTTTACGGAGTATTTCCACGGGCTGACCAGCCACCTGCGCGCCCAGGTCTGGGGCTTTACTCTGCCATACAGCCGCAGGCGTCACGCCAGCGATCCGCAGTCGCTGCATGCGCTCTGTAGCCAGGAACTGGCAAACCTGACCCTGCGGCTGGATCAGGGGCTGGATACCCGGTTGCAGGAAGAGTACGACCTTAAAAGCCGCCAGCGGCTCTATCGCTTCCCGCGTGAATTTGCCGCGCTGGGTGCGCCGCTGCTGGAAGCCATTGAGCAGATTTTCCTCGATTCAAAATTTGACGCCACCCAGCTTAACAACACCCTGCGCGGCGTATTTTTTACCAGCGCCGCGCAGGCGCAGGCAGACGCCGTAGCCGATCAGACGGGCATCTGGCAGCGTTTTGTCCGGGCTATCAAAGGGAAGGCGGATTCCCCATCCCATACCCTGCCAGACGGCAACCGCAGCTATTTTCTGCACGATCTGCTGACGCAGTTTATCTTCCGCGAAGCGCACCTGGTGGAGCCGAACCTTCAGTGGGCCTGGCGTTACCGTCTGTTGCGTACCGGCGGACATCTGCTGGTACTGGCGCTGGCTTTCTGGTTGTGGCAGGGCATGCAGGGCAGCCAGCAGGGGAACAGCGGTTATCTGAATGAAATCGCCAGCCGGACGACCCAACTGGATAGTGACGTCAAAGCCTATACCGGAAAACCCGCCATGCAGCCGGTTCCCGCATTACTGAACCAGGCGCGGGCGCTCTCTGCCTGGCCGGGGCTGGACCCGGACTCGCCGCCGCTGGCCTGGCGTTATGGTCTTTACAGCGTCCCGCCGGTGATGGAGAGCGTCGCATTCCTGTATGACCGCCTGCTGGACCAGTTACTGCTGCCGCCGCTGGTGAAACGCATGGAATACGTGCTTTCAGATGCGATTGCGCGTCAGGACAGTAAAGCCGCCTATGACGCCCTGCATGTTTATCTGCTGCTGAACCTCGATAAGGACCACGAGGACAAATACAACGCCGCGGAGATCCACGCCTGGGTGCTGAACGATCTGGACAACCGCGACAGCGTGGCGGAGTTTGGCGGTCGCGCAGCCGTGCTGGAACATATCGACGCCCTGTTTGACGGCAGCCGCGTGGTGCATTCGCCCTGGGAAAAAGATGAGGTGCTGATCCGCCAGGCGCGAGCCTTCCTTGACGGCCATACCAGCACCGAGCGTATCTACACTCGAGCCCTGGCTTCCATGGAGAGCGAAGCACCGCAGGAGTTTTCGCTGGTTCGCGCGGTGGGCGCGGATGCGGGAACGGTTTTTGTCCGCACGGATGGCGCACCGCTGGACAGGGGCGTGCCCGGCATCTTCACCCGCGAAGGCTACCGGGAACTGTTTGACAAACGGCTGTCGGAGTTTGTCGCAGCCGCATCAGCGGACGACGCCTGGGTGATGGGCCGGGAAAACGCGCAAAAAAAAACGACTGATATTGTGATGAGCCAGTTGCCGGGGCAGGAACTCCCGGTTACCCGTGAGGTACGTCGTCTGTACCTCGCTGAGTATGCTCGCCGATGGCAGGATTTTCTGGTCAGTATTCACAGCATCAACAGTGCCGGGGAAGACGGCAGTCCCGGGCTGGCGTATGACCTTCAGGTGCTTCGCACACTGGCCTCGCCGGATTCCCCGCTGATGCGCCTGAGTAAAGCGGTGGTGGAGCAGACCACGCTGGTGCCGCCGCTGGATGCGCAGGCCAGACAAAAGCAGATGGCCCAGCGTGCGCAGGACCGGCTCTCCGGCAATGTGGGGAAAGCGGTGCAGACGGCAAAGCTGTTGCAGGACATTCATCCGGAAGAGCGGCTGGAGAAATCACTGGTGGATGACCGTTTCGCCGCCCTGCGGGAAGTGGTTTCCGGGCGGACGGACAGCGGGCAGAGTGGTGGCGCACCACAGTTAAATTCGCTGCTGACGATGCTCAATGAGTATTACACCCAGCTCACCATTGCCGACAGCGCGCTGGCGGCGAGCACCCTGCCGGGCCGCATTTCGGCGGCGGATAAACTGCAACTGGAGGCGGCAAAACTGCCCGCGCCGCTGAAAAATATTCTGCTGGATTTAACGCAGCAGGGAACGCGCAAAATCAACGCCGGCACCGGTGAAGTGCTGAACGCGCAGATGGAAGCGGTGATCGGCGATGAGTGCCGCGACGCCATTGACGGGCGCTACCCCTTTACCGACAGCCCGCAGGAGGTCAGCGCGGACGATTTTAACCGTATCTTTGCCAGCGGCGGTGTGCTGGATGCGTTCTGGACGAAGCAACTGGCCCCGCTGGCGGACACCGCCAGCAACCCGTGGCGCTACAAACCGACCGAAGGCAACATGACCTTACAGGGGCCGGACCTGACGCCGTTTCAGGAGGCGAAACAGATCCGCAGCGTGTTTTTTAACGGCGAAGGCGGGAAAAAGTTTTCCTGGGCGATGCAGGTCCGCGTCGTGGATATGGACCCGGCTATCACCGAACTGGTGATTGATATTGACGGCCAGGTGCTGCGCTACGCTCACGGCCCGGTCAGGCCACTGAAAGTGAACTGGCCGGGGCCACGCAACGGCTCAATGGCGGAAATCACCGCCAGCCCGCGCATTCGCCAGGACACCTCGACGCTGCTGACTAACGGGCCATGGGCGCTGTTTCACCTGCTGGATGCGGGGAAAGCGCAGGAGACGGCGGTGCGGGGAACACAGCAGGTGGAGTACAGCTTTGACGGGCGTCGGGTGGTGCTGGAAATCACCGCCGGGCGAGACTTTGACCCGGTGAATCGCGGGCTGCTGCAACGCTTCGCCTGCCCGGAGAGGGCGCTGTGATACGCCGGGCAGTGGTGGTATCGGCTCCGGCGATGTTCGGCAGACTGCCGGACCAGCGGGACTACGTGCGCTGGCGGGTGAGTGCAAACGAGGGGCAGATATGGCAGGCGTGGCTGAACCAGCAGACGTGGCTGGGGCAGGGGCGGCATATTGTTCTGCCGGACGGCGCTGATACCGCGAAGGCCGGGGAAAACGACGGCTGGATGCGGCTTTCGCCGCAGGAAACGGCGCTGCCGGAACACCACCCGCTGCCGTGGAGTTTTGTGCTGTCGCCGGGATTTTTACCCATTGGCGGGCGCGATGAGTGGCTGACCGGGGTGCTGACCGCCTCGCGTGACAGTACGGGCAGGCCGTGGCCGCTGGTGATTTACCAGCGTGCCGGGCGGGAATGGCTGGAAGAGAGCCTGGATGACACACAGGGCTGGCTGTACTGGCTGGCGCGGTTGACGGCGGCGCAGGTTGCACCACAGGCGGAACGGCGCGGGCGACTGGCAGAGCAGGCCGACCAGCTCTGGGCGATGTGGCGACCGGGGCCGCGCTGGGCGCAGTGGCTGCGCGGCTTGCGACGTGTACCGCAGCGCAGCCGGGAACTCACCGGGCTGCCGGACGTGCCGGTAGTGGAACTGCCCGGTGTGCGCCACCTGCCATGGCCGGGCTGGCCGGACAAAATGCTGACGCAGGCGCAGCAGGGGCAGGGCTGGTTCTGGCAGCAGAACAGCGAGGGGCGGTATGTGGATGCGTTGCGGCTGGTGGGGGAAGATAAACATGAAGTCTAAAAATTAAATGATATAACGCTGGATTGTACAGATAAATAATATGTAGGAAAAACAATGAGTAAAATATCATATAACCCTGACAGTCCGTTGGCGAAAGATTATGCTAAGACGGAATTTATTGGAACTGATTTTATACAAGAAACTCTTCTTGGAGAGGTTTTGATAAGTAGTGTTACAGGTACTATCTGGTTAAGAATACGATGGAAATATACCTGGTTGAAAGATGGTGATGTAAAAGATGACTGGACACCGGAAGAAAAATCGTTATTCATAACTAATGCATATATGGCTGTTTGTTATGAATGGAATGGGAGGGTATTTTATTCTGTTTCGGGAACGTCAGATTTTGCCAAAAAATTTCAAGGAAAAAAGTTGCCTTTTTACATAGAAATACTTCCAGTTGAGAGTAATGCTCACTGGAACGTTACTGTGACAAAACTTAATCCTGGTGTTGATGGTTACACTTTTGTTCGGTGGGCGGACAAATTTATTCAGCTTGATTCAAATGATGTAGTAGCGGTGGAAAGGTGTCTTGGTAAGCTTCAGGATATTTGTCGTTCCCGTTCATCGGTACCTCATGAAATTGGGCATCTACTTTTGTTGGATGACGAATATTATAACGATGATGAATCAGATAAGGTAGATAAAATTTATGGCGAGGATGCTGATGGTTTAATGAATATTGGTGCAGAACTTCGACCACGCTATCTGGAACATGTATCTGTACAGTTGAATGCAATAATTCCGGATACTCATTTTTCCCTCATGAGCGTAAATGGATGAACAGGTTTATTTTGCAGTTGATGCTTTCATTTATAGTGGCTATTACAAGTGGGGAATCTTTTGCTCAACCTCCTGTATATGAACAAAGAAGCTATATACAGAATGGAGAGAGTGAGGATTTTTTTACCAAAAAATATGGTCGCCCGGCATATGAGTTTGTAAAACCTCGTTATGCATTTGTCGGGGAGTATTCTGTTGGGATTGAAAATACGTATCGCTCAATAAATCCTGAATTCAGAAATATTCCGATAAAGGAAGCGTTCTGGAATTTGAATGAGGATTTAAATTTAACGTGTTTTTTCCATTATAAAGATGGGCAGTGGCGGGTTATTTCTTATTTTTTTTGGCCTCCAGACGCTAAATTTTAATCCGATATTAAAGGAGTAAACACCATGAGTTTTGTATCTACGGGTAATAAATCTGCCGGGAGTCATGGACCAGAGATCACTACGCCGCCGATAGCCGGAGAAAGTGGTGGTATGAGCACAGGTTCAGCTGCAACCGGTGTTGCTGATGCCGCCGAACAGATGGCAGAACAGGCAGCGGCGGATCTGTTTGGGGCGTTGCCAGAAGCTTCTGGGCTGGTAAAAGCGGCTGTTGCAGCAGCACAGGCCGCCGCCGCGGCAGGGATATCGGATATAACGGGTGCTGCTCAGGATGCGGCGGTGTCGCTTGCTGCCGGTGGACCGGGAGCGCATAACGTCACGGTAAGTGGTAGCGCTGTGCCGCCGCAGATGCTGCTTTTTGCCAGTATAAATGGTTCGGAGAAACTTGGCAGCCTGTTTACCTACATCGTACAGCTTAAAACGCCCGACACCCTGAATCTGGGCTATGTCTCCCCTGCTGCCAACCTCCCACTTAAACCAATGGTCGGCAAAGACCTGTGCGTCAATATCGAACTGGACGGTGGCGGCAAACGGTATATCAGCGGGCTGGTGACGGCGGCGCGGGTAGTGGGCCATGAGGGCCGCTCGGTAACGTATGAATTACGCATTGAGCCGTGGCTGAAACTGCTGACCCACAGCAGCGACTACAAGGCGTTCCAGAATAAAACGGTAGTGGACATCCTGGATGAAGTGCTGGCGGATTATGACTTTCCGGTGGAAAAACGGCTGGTGGAAAACTACCCGACCCGCACCTGGCAGGTGCAGTACGGTGAAACGGATTTTGATTTCATCCAGCGCCTGATGCAGGAATGGGGTATCTACTGGTGGTTTGAGCACAGCGAGAACAGCCATACGCTGGTGCTGGCGGACGCCATCAGTGCCCACAAAGCGTGCCCGGACTCGCCGCTGGTGGAGTGGCACCAGGAAGGGCTGAAGCTGGATAAGGAGTTTATCCACACCATTACGGCCAGTGAGCGACTGCGCACCGGGCAGTGGGTACTAGACGATTTCGATTTTACAAAACCACGTTCGTTGCTGGCAAACACCGTGGCAAACCCGCGTGAAACCGGCCACGCCACCTACGAGCATTACGAATGGCCGGGGGATTACTTCGACAAGGGCGAAGGCGAGATGCTGACGCGCATCCGTATGGAAGCGCAGCGCAGCCCCGGTAGCCGAGTTGGCGGGGCGGGGAATATCCGCACCCTCATGACGGGTTACACCTTTACATTGATGAATCATCCAACGGCAGAGGTCAACCAGGAATACCTGCTGGTACAAACCACGCTGTTTTTACGGGACAACGCGCAGCACAGCGGCCAGGATCAGCATTTTACCTATGTCACCACGTTTGAACTGCACCCCACCAGCGAAGTTTACCGCCCACAGCGAACCCTGAGCAAACCCCACACCAAAGGCCCGCAGAGCGCCATCGTCACCGGCCCGGCGGGGCAGGAAATCTGGACGGATAAATATGGCCGGGTGAAGGTGCAGTTTGGCTGGGATCGCTACGGTAAGAATGACGAAAACAGCTCCTGCTGGATCCGCGTCAGCTACCCGTGGGCGGGGAAAGGATTCGGGATGATCCAGATCCCGCGCATCGGCCAGGAAGTGCTGGTGGATTTCAAAAACGGCGACCCGGATTTACCGATTATCGTGGGGCGCACCTACAACCAGGACACCATGCCGCCGTGGGGGCTACCGGGCATGGCGTCGCAAAGCGGGATATTCAGCCACTCGCTGTATGGCGGGCCGACCAACGGAAACATGCTGCGCTTTGACGATAAAACGGGTGCGGAAGAAGTGAGGTTTCTTGCGGAGAAAGATCTGAATACCGTAGTGAAAAATAACGAAACACACACGGTAAAGGCAGATCGGACGAAAACCATCATTTATAACGAAACATCCACGGTAAAAATCGACCGCACGGAATTTGTTGATGGCAAGCATACCGAAACCATTAAAGGAGATCGGGATATTACAGTGACTGAGGGTAAACAATCACTGACGGTGAAAACAGGCAATCGTGAGATAAAAGTGGAGACGGGAATCTGCACGGAGACGGTAGAAGGGGATATTACTATCACGTCTAAAACCGGGGCGATACACCTTACCGCAGCAACGCAGATAAAGTTGACTGTCGGAAAAAGCACTCTCGTTATGAATTCAGACGGCACTATCACCCTCGACGGCCCCACTCACTTGGCGCTGAATCCGCAGTAATTCATTAATTTTCAGGGAAAAATAACAATGCAATATCTCATTAATGAAGGGCATTTCACTCTGCCGGGAAACTGGCAGGACAGCAGCATGAATATTCTGACGCCAGTACTGAGTGCGATTGCCGGGGCGAATGTTGTTGTTACCCGTGAAATATTGCCAGATGGTGCGCTGTTTGATGACTATCTGGTGGTGCAGAAAAAGAAATTCCGTACCGAACTGTCGAAAATGGTGTTCACCGTCGAAGAACGCTGTCATGTACAGGAGCGCCCGGCGGAATACTGGGAATTTAGCTGGGATAACAAGGGGGTGATGATACAGCAGTTGCTGCTGGTAATTCTGAACGAGCGACAAGTACTGACGCTGACCTATTCCTCAACACAGGCGCTGGCAGAGGAGGATCGTAAAGCGATGCGGGGAGCATTATTGAATTTTTGTTTTGGAATGCCGCAGGATAAATAACCCAGCCAGTTCAGCGGGAAGGACGAACAGATGACGGAAAAAAGCGCGCAGGAGAAGTTAGCGGAGCTGGACCAACGGGACAGTAATGCCGAAACAGTGGAGAGTATTGCTACCACAGGACATATTGCCAGTACTGGAATAATGGCTGTCAGCATGGTGGGAGCAACGGCAAAGGTGGGACTGGCAGCCGCCGCAGCAAATACCTGTGCAGCCGGAATAGCCAAAGCTGTTGCAGGATTTGGAGGCCCTTTGATTGCCGGACTGGCTGGCGGGATGCTGGGGGGATGGCTGGGCACCAAAGCAGGTGACTGGTTCATGGATACCTGGGGTAAAGATCACGCTGTTTCCGGCCCAACAGATATACCGGCGTGTGTGGGTCATCACATTGTTCATAACAATTCCTTTCTGGGTGCTATTGGTGGGTTAATCGGTGGACTTATTGTAGGGATTGCGGTGGGGGCTCTGGTTGTCGCTACAGGGGGCGCGGCATTGGGTGTGCTGGCTGCCACCGTTGCTGCCGGTGCCGGGGGATTAGCTGGTGGATTTGTCGGTGGCGCAGCGATGGTAATTGGTTCCCGCTGGGCATCTGAAACCGGGCAGATTGTAGAAGGCTCACCTAATGTTTTTTTTGAAGGAAAAGCGGTAGCTCGCGTCACTGATCCGGTTGAATGTAGTAAGGATCCGGGCAGTCCTCCTCCACAGATAGTGGAAGGGAGCAAAATTATTTCCGTCAACAGCCTGCCGCTGGCGCGTAAGGGCCATAAAATTACCTGCTCGGCAGTTATTCAGGAAGGATGTAAAACCATCACGGCTGATAAGACAACCGGACAGTATGGGCCGATTAATGCCGATATGACGGTGCTGGAGCAATCTGTTGTATCAAGTCTGGAAGTGTTAACAGCTCTATGGGGAGCAAAGCAGTTAAACAGAGCCGCAAATGAGCGTATCAGTCAGGGGTTCAGCGATCCGGTGGATACCGGAACGGGTGAATATCTGGATTACCGAACTGATTTCAACTATCCGCATATTTTACCGCTGACGCTGAAGCGTGCTTATACAGGCCGACATCCGGTTAGTGGTTTGCTGGGCAGTCGCTGGTTGTGTAACTGGTCGCAGTTTCTGGAGTTCGATAGCAACGGGAAAAACGTCACCTACTTTGATGCTGAGGGGCTATGTCCGGCCTACTCCACGGAGCAGGCACCATACAGTAGCCGTAACCTGCTTGTCCCGCACTATCGCCTCCTGGGAAACCGTGAGCGGGCTATTATTTTCGACGAATACTCACAACTGGGTTATATCTTTACGCCCATCTCCCCCAGCGCACGCCGCCTGCGACTAACGGCGATCAAAGACCGCAACCGCAACGAAATTCACTTCATCTATAACGCCATCGGCCACCTGACAAACGTAACCCACAGCAGCGGTCTGAGTCTGCGGGTGATGTGTGGCCCGCAGGGGCAGATATTCCGTGTGACCGACGAGTCAGACGGCAGCGAACTGGTGCGTTATGACTACATCAGCCACGGCGATGAACAGCGGCTGAGTGATGTACAGACCCGCTTTAATGGTGCGCTGCACTATACCTATACCGAACAGGGCTGGCTGAGTTCCTGGCGCGACAATGGCCCGACACACTTCCACCTGCGCTATGACGATGAAGGCCGGGTGACTGCCACTGGCACACAGGAAGGCCTGTATAACGATACCTTCCGCTACTTCCCGGAGGAGCGCAGAACTGATTACACCGATGCCACCGGAGCCACCACCACGCTGTGGTTCGATGAATCCTGGCTGCTGAAAAAACAGCGTGACCCGCTGGGGCGTATCACGGAGTGGGAGCGTAACGAATACGACCAGCCGCTGTGTATCCGCCAGCCGGGCGGGCGTATCACGCAGATAAAGCGTGATTACGCCGGGCGTATCCTGAGTGAAACGGACCAGAACGGGCGTAAGCGGGAATGGCAGCGGGACGAGTTCGGCCAGGTTACGGCATACCAGGACCACCGCACCACGGCGGTGTATCACTATAACGCCGAAGGAAACCTTATCCGCCGGGAGGTGAACGGGCAGAACTGGCAGTACCGTCATACCGAAGACGGTCTGCTGAAGGAAGTGACATACCCGGACGGCAGCCGCGAACAGTGGGGCTACAGCGCCCGCGGTGGCCTGCTTTCCCATACGGATGCCGAAGGCCGCACGACCCATTACACGGAAGACCGCTGGCTGCGGCTGACGGGGCTGGTGGATGCGGAAGGGCGCAGCGTGAACTGGCAGTACCGCCCTGGTGCCGATAACCCGCATGAGAAACTGAGTGCGGTTATCCGGGCCGACGGTGGCGCAGAAACCTTCCGCTATGACGGTGAAGGCAAAATCGCCCTCCACACCGGAGCCATGGGGCAGACCACGCGCTACCGTCACGGGGCATTTGACCTGCTGCGGGAAGTGGAAGACGCGGGCGGGCAACGGATACTCTGCAATTACGATGGCGCAGCAAGGCTGACGCAGCTTACGCGCAGCGGCAACCAGCAGTGGCGGCTGCACTACGATGCGGCGGGCCAGATGGCCGGGGAGGAGGACTGGTCCGGGCGCAGAACCGTCTATATCCGCGATGAACAGGGCAGACTGGCAGAAAAACACCGCCCGGGCGGTAGCGTATGGCGCTATGCGCGGGATGAATATGGCCGGGTGACGACCATCAGCGGCGAGCATCAGCAACTGTGTTATCAGTACGACCGCCATGACCGGATGGTGAGCGCACAGGTGTATGAGCGCAGCGACGGCAGTGAAGCAGGCTATACGCTCACCAGTGAGGTAAAACTGGAGTGGGACGAACGCCATCGTCTGGTGGCGGAAGAGCAGGACGGCCAGCGCACGGAGTACCGTTACGACGAAGCCGGAAGGCTGGCGGGCACCACAACGCCGGACGGGGAAACACAGAGAGAATACGACGCTTCGGGCATTCTGACAGGCTACCGCAGCAACGGCCACCGGATGGACTTCGGCCATTCCCCCGCAGGCCTGGAAAAAAACCGGCGTTACCGTCCGGAGGATGAGGAAAGCTGGCTGGCGCAGACGCCGCTGAACCATGCGGTCTATATGCAGGAGCAGGGATACGACACCTGCGGACGTACGGCATGGCAAAAACAGGGCGCAGAGCGGCTGGCAGGCAGTCACCAGAGCGTGGCGTCGTGGCGACCGCTGGGCGAACACCGCTACGCGTGGGATAAATCGGGCCGCCTGACCGGGCATGAGGTGTGGTCGAAGACGCGCACGGAGCGGGAAACGTGCTACCAGTACGATGCCCGCGACCAGATAACCAGCGTACTGCGGCTGGACGCCGATGGCCCGGCGCAGGAAGAACGCTACCGCTATACGGTCAATGAGCAGATAGCGGAAAGCCGGATAAACGGCATTCTGTCGCAGCACCAGTACAGCCGTGAATGTGTGACACAGGCGGGCGACAGCCGCTACGAATACGACGCCTGCGGCAGGGTAATAAAGCGCACCGAACAAAAACGCGGCTTCCGCCCCCAGGTGTGGCGCTACCGCTGGGATGACTTCGACCGGCTGCGCGAAGTACGGACGCCGGACGGTGAGGTGTGGCAGTACAGCTACGACGCCTTTGGCCGGAGAACTGCCAAACGCTGCGTTATCCGCGCGGCGTGGAAACGACACCCGCACGCCGTCAGTGAAGTACGCTATCAGTGGCTGGGAATAGCGCTTTCCACCAGTGAGAAACGCTATGCAGACGGCAGCCCGGCGCTACGGGAGCAGTGGCACTACCGGGGCGGATTTGACCTGCTGGCGAAGGAAAGCCGGGCAGCGAATGACGACCGGAGCCATTTTTACCCGGTAGTGACCGGCCCGGACGGCGCACCACAGGAGATGTACAGCGCGAACGGGCGGAAGGTGTGGACGAAACACCGCAGCCTGTGGGGGCTGGCGGCAAACGACTCGCCGGACAGTGAGCGTGAAAGCTGCGATGCGGGCTTCATGGGCCAGTGGCAGGATGAAGAGAGCGGGCTGTGGTATAATTTACACCGCTACTACGACGCCGGGACAGGGCAGTATTTAAGCCAGGATCCGCTGAAACTGTCGGGCGGGCTGAACACGCAGTCATATGTGCATGACCCGGTGGGCTGGTGTGATCCGTGGGGGCTGGCAGGTGAAAAATGTCCTACCCAAATGAAAACCATCATAGAGGAGGATTTGGCGGCGAAGAAGGGGGATGCGCTCAAAGGAAAACAAGCTGAAGCCTATGATGCTATTAAAATTATGCTTTCTCGTGGTGAGTCAGGAAAAAACCAGCATTCTTTACATGGTGATTTAAAAGGGAAATCAGCAGCCGACTTACCAGGAAGTGGTAAAGGAAGAGGGGGAGATAGAGTTTTATATTCTGAAACAGAAAATGAAATAATTATTCATGATATTGTTGATTATCATAAAAAATAGGAGGAGATATGACTTGGAATTATAGAGTTATGCAATTTAAAGGGGAGCTTGCTATCTATGAGGTATATTATAATGAAGCAGGTAAAGTTTGTGGATATAGTGAAAAACCAGTGTCTCCGCGAGGTGAATCCCTTGAAGATTTGCGAGAGAATCTTCTTCGTTATTCAGAAGCATTAGATGAGCCAATTCTGGATTATGAAAATTGAAACTGTGCTTAATAATTCTATACTGAATCCAATAGGGAACTGACAATGTCTATTGATATGATAAAGAAAATAATTTCGCCACCAGCAGTTATTAATGAGAAAATAACTACTGATTGGGGACGGTTAGAATCTGAACTCGGTATTCAATTGTCTAATGATTATAAAAACCTTATTGACGATTATAATGGCGTCAATGACTGGGGGAAAGCAGAGTCTAGGCTAGGTATTTTGTTGCCAGAAGATTATAAATCCTTTATTGATGAATATGGGATAGGACGAATAAATGGGTTCCTTTGGATCTTTAGCCCGTTTGTTGATAATCCATATATTAATTTAATCGAGCAAGCAAAGGAAATAAATTCGGCTCTTGCTGAGGTCAAACTTCATGGCGAAAAATTCCCATACAATTTTTTTCCATCGGAAGATGGTGTTCTCCCGTTTGGTATAACTGATAGTGGAGAGGTTTTATTCTGGAAATTAGAAAAAAATTGTAATTGGAAAATAGTTATAAATGAAAGTCGTGGACCTCTTTGTGATGAATTTGACTTAGGGTGGGCAGAGTTTATGGTTGAACTGCTATCAGCACGACTAGAGTCTTTGGTACTACCGAAAAAGGAATTTGCCCGTGTTGCTGATTTTAAATCACTTACGGATATATGAGTTTAATTACATCAGCTACGGAACATCAGTTCATCTACGATGCGGACTGTGACTGACAGAGGAACCGAGCGCGGATGGTCTGGCAGGAATGTTTGCGCTGAATGTATGCGGGTATTCTCCCGGATCTCTGCCTGCACTTACAGGCGAAAATCCGGGGATATCCATCTTATGGTTCGATCAGATCTTCGATAAAGACCACGCCATCAGCAGTATGCAGCCAGCGTGGTGCTTTCAGTTTTGCTGCAAAGAACCAGACCAGTTCACACAACAATCCCGTGAGGGATTGTTCCGTTTCCGATCCCTGTGTCTGTTCCGTCAGAAGCTGGATCAGCGCCAGACAATACTCACACAACTGTTCGGGGTCTGACTCAAAGCGCGGAAACGACGTTGGCAAATCATTAAGCGTCAGGCTGTCCACCAGATGGGGTGGAATGGGATCGTTCAGCGTGGGATGCAGAATGGCGAGACAGGCGCGAAGACGCCCATATAGCGCCATTTTCAGCGCCGGATCGTGACATTCAATCAGGGTTTCAGCGAAACGGTCACAGTGGTCGGCCAGATCGGTGAATTCCGTGGCAGCACTGAAGGGAACGCACAGTAAATCATAGTCAGGGGGGAGGACTGTAGCCATAAGGCAACCTCCACTAAGTGATTTTAATACCGCCAACGGAGAGGCTAATCTCACGGGTGGCGGAACCAGACGGGGTTAGCCTTACCGGCCTTAGTGCCACCGGCGCGTCTTGCGACGCCCCCGCCTGGTCCGCCATTGAGGTGTGACCATGCGCACGGTACAAAAAAGGCGCAGACGCGCCATTATACCGTCACTAAGAAAACTCAGGAGGCTAATCCCGACACCTGATTTTGCAGGTGCGACGCAACGATACAACGATCGCTAACTGGCGACAAGTCCCTTTCCCGAAAGACGTCTCGCAAAACCGGGAAAAAGTGGCAGTGGCAGCGAACTGGTACGTTATGACTACATCAGTCACGGTGATGAACAGCGGCTGAGCGATGTACAGACCCGCTTTAATGGCAGGGAAAGATCATCAGAAGTTCACTTTTTGTACTAAATAATTCGCATTTTATGTTTAAAAATTGAGATATTCCTTATTACCTGAAGCTGTTTTTTATTGCTTATACATGATCAAATACTCCTTACATAATTAAGGAGAACAAAATGGAACTTAAAAAATTGATGGAACATATTTCTATTATCCCCGATTACAGACAAGCCTGGAAAGTGGAACATAAATTATCGGATATTCTATTGTTGACTATTTGTGCCGTTATTTCTGGTGCGGAAGGTTGGGAAGATATAGAGGATTTTGGGGAAACACATCTCGATTTTTTGAAGCAATATGGTGATTTTGAAAATGGTATTCCTGTTCACGATACCATTGCCAGAGTTGTATCCTGTATCAGTCCTGCAAAATTTCACGAGTGCTTTATTAACTGGATGCGTGACTGCCATTCTTCAGATGATAAAGACGTCATTGCAATTGATGGAAAAACGCTCCGGCACTCTTATGACAAGAGTCGCCGCAGGGGAGCGATTCATGTCATTAGTGCGTTCTCAACAATGCACAGTCTGGTCATCGGACAGATCAAGACGGATGAGAAATCTAATGAGATTACAGCTATCCCAGAACTTCTTAACATGCTGGATATTAAAGGAAAAATCATCACAACTGATGCGATGGGTTGCCAGAAAGATATTGCAGAGAAGATACAAAAACAGGGAGGTGATTATTTATTCGCGGTAAAAGGAAACCAGGGGCGGCTAAATAAAGCCTTTGAGGAAAAATTTCCGCTGAAAGAATTAAATAATCCAGAGCATGACAGTTACGCAATTAGTGAAAAGAGTCACGGCAGAGAAGAAATCCGTCTTCATATTGTTTGCGATGTCCCTGATGAACTTATTGATTTCACGTTTGAATGGAAAGGGCTGAAGAAATTATGCGTGGCAGTCTCCTTTCGGTCCATAATAGCAGAACAAAAGAAAGAGCCAGAAATGACGGTCAGATATTATATCAGTTCTGCTGATTTAACCGCTGAGAAATTCGCCACAGCGATCCGAAATCACTGGCACGTGGAGAATAAGCTGCACTGGCGTCTGGACGTGGTAATGAATGAAGACGACTGCAAAATAAGAAGAGGAAATGCAGCAGAATTATTTTCAGGGATACGGCACATTGCTATTAATATTTTGACGAATGATAAGGTATTCAAGGCAGGGTTAAGACGTAAGATGCGAAAAGCAGCCATGGACAGAAACTATCTGGCGTCAGTCCTTGCGGGGAGCGGGCTTTCGTAATCTTGCCCTGATGGGGGAAGGTTACTCAGTAATTCCTTCTTCTACTAAACGTAAAAACCTGGAAAGTAATCTTAAGGCACAAAATTTACAGCTTGATGCCGAAGATAAAAAAGCGATCGCCGCACTGGATTGCAACGACCGCCTGGTTAGCCCGGAAGGTCTGGCTCCTGAATGGGATTAAGCCTCTCTGACAGCTCCTCCGGGAGCTGTTTTTACATGCTCGCTAAGGAAATCGATAAAAGCCCGGATGCGCGTACTTACCGCACGGTCGCTGTAATAGACGGCACTGAATGGCATTTCCACTGGCAACACTTGATCTGCCATTAACTCCACCAATTCTCCGCGAGCGATTTCTCTGTCGATCATGTAGTCGGACAAACACGCAATCCCGTTGCCACTCAGGCAAAGCTGTTTCAATGTTTCCCCACTATTGGATGACAAACCGTACTTCACCTCATGTAATTGTCCATCGCTACAGGCTATCGGCCAGGTATTGAGGGAAGCGGGTTCAGTGAATCCCAGGCAAATATGTTGCTTTAAATCGTCGATCGTTTCTGGCTTCCCGTAGCGGGAAATATAATCGGGGGAGGCGATAATTTTTCGATAACTGTTAAATAACGGCCTGGCACGTAAGCTGGAATCCGTTAACGTACCGGCGCGTATCGCGACATCCACTTTTCTTTCGATCAAATTAATAATCGTTTCGGAGGAGACTAGCGATAAAGTGACTTCCGGATAGCGTTCACGGAAAGGCTTAATTAACGGCATCAGAAAGTGCAGCACCACTGGAGTTGCGGCATCGATCCGTAACAGTCCACGCGGTGTATTACGCGTCTCCATAATTTCTGATTCTGCCGCTGCCATCTCCTGCAAAATTGACTGTACGCGACGAAAATAACGCTCGCCTTCTTCCGTCAGGCTAAGTTGCCGCGTGGTCCGATTAAGCAGGCTAACGCCAAGTTTCATTTCCAGCTTTTTCACCGCCCGGCTTACCGCTGAGTTTGCTTGCCCTAATTGTTCCGCTGCCCGGCTAAAGCTGCCGCTTTCGACGACCGAAACAAAAATGGCGAGTTCTTCCGACGTGGCTTTCATTTTTGCTCCTGTTGCAAAATAGAAGAGATATTTTGAATTTATTTGTCATTAAACCATCAGGATGCGTGATATGTCATGCGATTTAATGTTCTCAATAATGAGCAAAATTCTGACCGGTGTAAGCACTTGCTTACATAACAATATACAATTGCTCGTTGAAAGAGTGAGCTAAAATCCCTATAACAGTAGAACCCTCCCGAGTGCGGAAGGGTTGACGTAATAGAGGTTTCAAAGTCAAAAGTGCGAAAAAACACCTATGCCATGCGCTATGTTGCCGGACAACCTGCGGAGAGGATCTTACCGCCGGGGTCTTTTGCGAGCATCGGCCAGGCATTACCACCCGGAGAACCGTTAAGTACCGAAGAGCGTATTCGGATCCTGGTGTGGAACATATACAAACAGCAACGCGCTGAATGGTTGTCGGTATTAAAGAATTACGGCAAAGACGCACATCTGGTGTTATTGCAGGAAGCGCAAACAACGCCAGAGTTGGTACAGTTTGCGACCGCTAACTATCTTGCCGCCGATCAGGTACCCGCTTTCGTGCTGCCACAACATCCTTCTGGCGTAATGACCCTTTCGGCGGCACATCCAGTGTATTGCTGCCCGTTACGTGAACGAGAACCCATTTTGCGTCTGGCGAAGTCGGCACTGGTGACGGTCTATCCATTACCTGACACCCGCCTGTTGATGGTGGTTAATATACATGCCGTCAACTTCAGTCTGGGCGTGGATGTCTATAGTAAGCAGTTACTTCCTATTGGTGATCAGATAGCTCACCACAGCGGCCCGGTCATTATGGCGGGAGATTTCAATGCCTGGAGCCGTAGAAGGATGAACGCGTTATATCGCTTTGCGCGGGAAATGTCGCTGCGCCAGGTGCGTTTTACCGATGATCAGCGCCGTCGGGCGTTTGGTCGCCCGCTCGATTTTGTTTTCTACCGTGGTCTGAACGTCAGTGAAGCTTCTGTACTGGTTACGCGCGCTTCCGATCACAATCCGCTACTCGTTGAATTCAGTCCCGGCAAGCCTGATAAATAAGGTATGTCAGGTCTGCCACAGGGCAGACCAACGTTTGGCGCTGCCCTTTTATACTCAAACAACAAAAGGACAGCGCAATGACAACACAATCCCACCATGACCACGTAGAAAAGCAGTTTAGCTCGCAGGCCAGTGAGTATTTAACCAGTACCGTACATGCATCCGGGCGAGATTTACAGCGCCTGGCGGTGCGTCTGGCTGATTATCCTGATGCAAGTGTACTTGATATGGGCTGCGGAGCAGGGCATGCCAGCTTTGTCGCTGCGCAGAACGTGAGCGCGGTGGTGGCGTATGACTTATCTGCCCAAATGCTGGATGTCGTGGCACAAGCTGCCGAAGCCCGGCAACTGAAAAATATCACCACCCGCCAGGGTTATGCCGAAAGTCTGCCATTTGCCGATAACACATTTGATATTGTTATCAGCCGTTATTCTGCCCATCACTGGCATGATGTTGGTGCAGCACTGCGAGAAGTGAATAGGATATTGAAACCTGGCGGTAGGCTGATTGTGATGGACGTAATGTCTCCGGGTCACCCAGTGCGCGACATCTGGTTACAGACGGTAGAAGCATTACGCGATACCTCTCACGTACGAAACTACGCCAGCGGTGAGTGGTTGACGTTAATCAATGAAGCCAATCTGATAGTTGATAATTTAATTACAGATAAGTTACCGCTGGAATTTTCTTCATGGGTCGTGAGAATGCGTACGCCAGAAGCGTTAGTAGACGCTATTCGCATTTACCAACAGAGCGCATCGACAGAGGTGAAAACGTATTTTGCTTTGCAGAATGATGGCTCTTTCACCAGTGATATCATCATGGTAGAAGCACATAAATCGGCATAAATGAAAAAGGCACCGTGGGAATCGGTGCCTTTCTATTATCTGGTTTGTCAGGAGTCTGGCATGCTGTTGTTTTTCACAAACAACGTCAGCTTATCGCCTGGTTGCAGATTCGCAGTATCACTGTTCCAGCGCATCACATCTTTGATGTTCACGCCGTGGCGTTTAGCAATGCTTGAAAGCGAATCGCCTTTGCGCACACGATACGTAATGCTATCGCTGTTGTTTGCCAGTCGCTGTGCGCTACTGCCTGCACCAATCGTCAAACTTTGGCCTGGCTTCAGCTTAGATCCGCGCAGTTTGTTCCACTGCTGCAAATCTTTGGTGCTTACGCCGAGACGTGAAGCGATACTTGAAAGCGTGTCGCCAGAGCGTACGGTGTAAACACGGCTGTTAAGCGGCGTATTGTCGGCAACCAGCGTCGACTGTACAGCAGCAATTTCGCCTGAAGCCAGAGATTCACGCAGTTGATCTGCATGCTTCTTTGGCACCATCACGTACTGCGGACCACTTGCGCCCAGCGTGGAGCCTTTCACGCCAGCGTTGAATGTCTTCAGCTTGCTGACGGAAATCCCCGCCATATCTGCTACCTTCGCCATTTCAACCGGGCTGCTCAGGTGCACACGCGCCAGAGCACGGCTTTCATCGGTCGTTGGCAGACGTACGCCATAACGCTTGCTGTTTTTGAGAATATCACTCAATGCCAGCATTTTAGGCACGTACTGCTTCGTTTCCTGCGGCAACGGTAACGACCAGAAGTCCGTGGATTTCCCACGCGCTTTGTTCGTTTTAATTGCCTTCATGACCCGACCTTCGCCGCTGTTATAAGCCGCTACGGTCAGAAGCCAGTCGCCGTCAAACATTTTGTTCAGACGCTGCATCATATTCAGCGCGGCAGTTGTTGAAGCAACAACATCGCGACGCGCGTCATAATTGCGGGTCTGTTTCAAACCATAATTGCGCCCCGTGCTCGGAATGATCTGCCAGATGCCTGCGGCATTGGCGCCAGACGTTGCGTGAGGATCAAAAGCGCTCTCCACTATGGGTAGTAGTACCAGTTCCATAGGCATGTTACGTTTCTTAACCTGCCCGGCTATCCAGTACATATACGGCTCTGCCCGTAAAGTTACATCGTGGAGATAGCTCTTATTGCGTAAATATTTCTGTTTCTGTTCGCGAATCCGGTCATTTTCCGGAATTCCCATCTTTAGCTCGTCGCCAATGAAAGCCCACAAGTCACCATCTGGCGCGATAGACGTCCCATCGTCCATCCATCGTGCCTGACTTGTAAACTTTGCTGCTTCCCCTTGACCAGCTGCAGAAAGGCTCTGTGCGTGCTGTTGAACGTTGCCGGTACTCTGGCAACCCACGAGCAGGACAGAGGCGAGTAATATCGCTTTTGCCTTCATGTGTGTGTCAATAGTTGCTTAAAAGACGACCGATCATAACGGCGAACGGAGCCGATGACAAGAAAGTTTTATCAGAACCTATCTTTCTTTGACCTTAACCATGCAAAACGCTCTTCAGGTTGTTGCAATAATGTTTCTTCATTAATTACATTAATTAAATCAATATCTTCCGTTCTTAAAAAAACATTAATTTGCCGCTCATTTTTCAGAATTACGGGTAGTGTTATTTGATTTTTTGCCCGTAACTCCTTAACTTTACGATAATAATCATTTATGGACAAATCGTGCGGAAGAATACTCAAAGCAAACTTCATATTTGATAAGGTATATTCATGAGCACAACATACCAATGTATCGTCAGGTAACGCACTTAACTTTTTAAGTGATTGATACATTTGTGATGCTGTCCCTTCAAACAACCGACCACACCCACCAGAAAACAGTGTGTCGCCGCAAAATAGATAAGGTTTACTGAAGTAACAGATATGTCCTAAAGTGTGACCCGGCGTAGCAATTACACTAAATTCATGCCCCAAAACGAAGGCAGTTTCGCCATCTTTGACTACCTGTGTTGTTCCCTTATCTTGTGTCTCTTGTGGACCATACACCACAATTTGCGGAAACTTTTCCACCAGTTCTTTTACGCCGCCAACGTGATCGTGATGATGGTGGGTGAGAAATATGGCCTCCGGTTGCCAGTTATTGGCGGCAATGGCGTTTAATACTGGCTCTGCGTCTCCGGGATCGACAATCAGGCAGCGACCTGCTTCATCATTCAAAACCCAGATGTAATTGTCATCAAAGGCGGGAATACTGTTAAGATTCATAGATTACCTCTCAGTGTGAAACGGAAGGTTGTGATGAAACCGGCAAGAGTCCCTCAAACTGTCGTGGCTCCTGATCGCTGGGGCGATTTGCCCTGGGGAGAGCTTTATCGCAAGGCGCTGGAGCGCCAGCTCAACCCGTGGTTCACTAAAATGTATGGTTTTCATCTGCTTAAGATTGGCAATTTAAGCGCAGAAATCAATTGCGAAGCGTGCGCGGTTTCTCATCAAGTGAATGTTTCTGCGCAAGGAATGCCCGTCCAGGTGCAGGCGGATCCACTTCATCTTCCTTTTGCCGATAAATCCGTTGATGTTTGTCTACTGGCACATACATTGCCGTGGTGCACCGATCCGCATCGTTTATTGCGTGAAACCGATCGGGTATTGATTGATGATGGCTGGCTGGTGATTAGTGGCTTCAATCCCATTAGTTTAATGGGATTACGCAAACTTGTGCCGGTATTGCGAAAAACCTCGCCCTATAACAGCCGGATGTTTACTCTGATGCGGCAACTGGACTGGCTCTCTTTGTTGAATTTTGAAGTGCTGCACGCCAGCCGTTTCCACGTTCTCCCGTGGAACAAACACGGAGGAAAACTATTGAATGCGCATATTCCTGCGCTTGGTTGCTTACAACTTATTGTTGCCCGGAAACGGACTATTCCTTTAACGCTAAATCCGATGAAACAGAGTAAAAACAAGCCACGAATTCGCCAGGCGGTTGGAGCCACCCGGCAATGTCGTAAACCACAGGCTTAAACTTCGACTTGGTAGCCCGTATCTTCCAGTGTGGGATTCATCGCCGCGGCACGAGCCAGTTCATCACAGCGTTCGTTTTCCGGGTGTCCGGCATGGCCTTTAACCCATTCCCATTTGATTTGATGCTGCCCCAGCGCAGCATCAAGACGTTGCCAGAGATCGACATTTTTAACTGGTTTTTTGTCTGCTGTTTTCCAGCCACGTTTTTTCCAGTTATGGATCCACTGGGTGATACCCTGGCGGACATACTGGCTGTCGGTACTCAAAATGACTTCGCAATGTTCTTTTAACGCCTCCAGCGCGACAATAGCGGCCATCAACTCCATTCGGTTGTTGGTGGTGCGGGTGTAGCCTGCGCTAAAGGTTTTCTCGCGTCCGCGATAGCGTAAAATAGCGCCGTAACCCCCAGGTCCAGGATTACCCAGACACGAACCATCGGTGAAAATTTCTACCTGTTTAAGCATCTCTGGTAGACTTCCTGTAATTGAATCGAACTGTAAAACGACAAGTCTGACATAAATGACCGCTATGAGCACTGCAATTACACGCCAGATCGTTCTCGATACCGAAACCACCGGTATGAACCAGATTGGTGCGCACTATGAAGGCCACAAGATCATTGAGATTGGTGCCGTTGAAGTGGTGAACCGTCGCCTGACGGGCAATAACTTCCATGTTTATCTCAAACCCGATCGGCTGGTGGATCCGGAAGCCTTTGGCGTACATGGTATTGCCGATGAATTTTTGCTCGATAAGCCCACGTTTGCCGAAGTAGCCGATGAGTTCATGGACTATATCCGCGGCGCGGAGTTGGTGATCCATAACGCAGCGTTCGATATCGGCTTTATGGACTACGAGTTCTCGTTGCTTAAGCGTGATATTCCGAAGACCAACACCTTCTGTAAGGTCACCGATAGCCTTGCGGTGGCGAGGAAAATGTTTCCCGGTAAACGCAACAGCCTCGATGCGTTATGTGCCCGCTACGAAATAGATAACAGTAAACGAACGCTGCACGGGGCATTACTCGATGCCCAGATCCTTGCGGAAGTTTATCTGGCGATGACCGGTGGTCAAACGTCGATGGCTTTTGCGATGGAAGGAGAGACACAGCAGCAACAAGGTGAAGCAACAATTCAGCGCATTGTACGTCAGGCAAGTAAGTTACGCGTTGTTTTTGCGACAGATGAAGAGCTGGCAGCACATGAAGCCCGTCTCGATCTGGTGCAGAAGAAAGGCGGAAGCTGCCTCTGGCGAGCATAAATACCTGTGAAAGGCGCTAAAAATAGCGACTTGGGCGATTTTTGCAGCAAACGATTCAAAAGATGAGAAAAACCGTTGACGAAGGTCGAGGCAATCCGTAATATTCGCCTCGTTCCCAACGGAACACAACGCGGAGCGGTAGTTCAGTCGGTTAGAATACCTGCCTGTCACGCAGGGGGTCGCGGGTTCGAGTCCCGTCCGTTCCGCCAATATTCAGAAAGCCCGAATCATTACTGATTCGGGCTTTCGTCGTTTAAGTTCCAGAGAAAAATAGCCACGAAACTTATCTCGTAGCCATATTCACCCTCTAACGAAATGTGAATTCATCCGCATCCTGCCATGCCGGAAACTTTTCTCTATATTCCCGCAATGCCATCATCGACAGCTCCGCATCAATGCGCGTTGCCTGATGCGCGTCGGCAGTAGCGATAATCTCGCCTTGCGGATTAATCACCCGGCTGTCACCGCGATAATGGCAGCCGTTGCCATCGCTGCCGACGCGATTGCATCCCGCCACATACGCCTGATTCTCAATCGCGCGGGCCGTCAGCAATGCCTGCCAGTGCAGAGAGCGCGGAGCAGGCCAGTTGGCGACGTACAGGGCGAGGTCATAATCGTTGAGATTGCGCGACCACACAGGAAAACGTAAGTCGTAGCACACCAGCGGCAAAATACGCCAGCCGCGCCATTCCACAATCACTCGCGCATTGCCCGCTTTATAATGTAGATGCTCATCTGCCATGCGGAACAGATGACGCTTATCATAAAAATGTACCGTGCCGCCCGGCTCAACCAGCAAAAAGCGGTTAACCGAACCAGACTCCGTTTGTAATGCAACACTGCCTGCAATCAGCGCATTGCACTGCTGCGCCTTAGCTGTCATCCAGTTCACTACGTCATTTTGTGCTAGCGACGAAGCTGCCGCTTCCATGGCAAAGCCGCTGGTAAACATCTCCGGTAGAACGATCACATCGCGCCCGGTAATACCTTCCAGTTGACGATCAAAATGACGCAGGTTGGCAGGACCATCCATCCACACCAACGGTTGCTGCAAAAGCGTAATCTTCAAACCAGGCACGGTGTACAACTCCTTTATGCGAAGGGTTTTATAACTTTAACACCTTATCAGGCAGTTGCCTTAGCGCAGAATAAATTGATAACAAATGCTGATATTGGAAATATCTGATTTGCAAATTATCGTGTTATCGCCAGGCTTTAGGAGGTTAATAACATGGGCAGGATAAGCTCGGGAGGAATGATGTTTAAGGCAATAACGACAGTCGCCGCTCTGGTCATCGCCACCAGTGCAATGGCGCAGGATGATTTAACCATTAGCAGCCTGGCAAAGGGCGAAACCACCAAAGCTGCGTTTAATCAGATGGTACAAGGGCATAAGCTGCCAGCCTGGGTGATGAAAGGCGGTACTTATACCCCCGCACAAACCGTGACATTGGGAGATGAGACGTATCAGGTGATGAGCGCGTGCAAACCGCATGACTGTGGCTCGCAACGTATCGCTGTGATGTGGTCCGAGAAATCTAATCAGATGACGGGGCTGTTCTCGACTATTGATGAGAAAACGTCGCAAGAGAAACTCACCTGGCTGAATGTGAACGATGCGCTTTCGATTGATGGTAAAACGGTGCTGTTCGCGGCGTTGACCGGCAGCCTGGAAAACCATCCGGATGGCTTTAATTTTAAATAATTAGCGGATAAAGAAACGGAGCCTTTCGGCTCCGTTATTCAATTACGCGGCTTCAACTTTCCGCACTTTCTCCGGCAACTTTACCGGCTTCGTCGCCAGCTCTTCCGGATCAAAGTCATCAACGTTAATACTGCGCAGACGGCTTTCTTCAGCTTTCACCAGAATAGCGGCTTCATCTTTATCAATCAGCCCCTTCGCCAGCGCGTTGTGCGCCAGTTCATCCAGACGGGTAAACGGCAGGTTTTTACCCAGCTCTTTACAGATCCGCTGATGAATTGGGTCGGCGGCAATCACATCCACCAGCGCCTCTTCCAGCAAGCCAACCGGATTATGCTCGCTCGGCGTCAGGTACTGACCGCGACCAATGCGGGAACGGGTGGCGTTCGGCACTTGTAAAATCTTCGCCACTTTATGATCCAGCTTGTCAGAAGGTGCCAGATAATGACGTCCGGTCGGGAAGATCACCACATTCAGCAGCCCGGCAACCACGCGGTTCGGGAAGTTTTGCAGTAAATCATCCATCGCCTGTTCAGCCTGATACAGCGCATCTTGTACGCCCCAGTGCACCAGCGGCAGGTCGGCTTCATTACGGCCTTCGTCGTCATAACGCTTCAGAACGGCAGAGGCGAGGTAAAGCTGGCTTAAAATATCCCCCAGACGTGCCGAGATACGCTCACGACGTTTCAGGCTGCCGCCCAGCACAGCCATCGAGACATCAGAAAGCAGGGCGAGGTTGGCGCTCAGGCGGTTCAGGTGCTGATAGTAGCGTTTAGTGGCATCGCCGGTTGGCGTGCTGCTGGTTAAACCGCGCGTCAGGCCCAGCCAGAAGCTGCGAACTTTGTTGCTACCGACGTGACCGATATGTTTGAACAACAGTTTATCGAACGCGTTAACGTCATTGTTCTTCGCTGCTTCCATCTCTTCCAGCACGTACGGATGGCAACGAATCGCCCCCTGGCCGAAGATCATCATGCTGCGGGTCAGAATGTTAGCCCCTTCAACGGTGATGGCAATCGGTGCGCCCTGGTAAGCACGCGCCAGGAAGTTGCTTTGCCCGAGCATAATGCCTTTACCGCCGGTAATATCCATCGCATCAATAATCGACTGCTGCCCGCGGTGGGTACAGTGATACTTAACGATAGCCGACAGCACGGCAGGTTTCTCACCGAGCATAATGCCGTAGGTAATCAGCGATGCCGCAGCATCCATCACATAGGCATTCCCGGCAATACGCGCCAGCGGCTCTTCAATCCCTTCCATCTTACCGATAGAGATTTTGAACTGACGGCGAATGTGCGCATACGCGCCTGTTGCCAGCGCTACCGATTTCACGCCGCCGGTTGAGTTGGAAGGCAGGGTGATGCCGCGGCCTACCGAGAGACACTCCACCAGCATCCGCCAGCCTTGCCCGGCCATTTTCGGCCCGCCGATAATGTAATCGATCGGTACGAAGACATCTTTACCGCGCGTCGGTCCATTCTGGAACGGCACGTTCAGCGGGAAGTGGCGACGACCAATTTCCACGCCCGGCGTGGTGGTTGGGATCAGCGCACAGGTAATACCTAAATCTTCTGCGCCACCCAGCAATTTCTCCGGGTCGGAGAGTTTAAACGCCAGCCCAAGCACGGTCGCAATCGGTGCCAGCGTAATGTAGCGTTTGTTCCAGGTCAGACGCATCCCCAGCACCTGCTGGCCCTGCCATTCCCCCATGCAGACAATCCCGGTATCCGGGATAGCGCCCGCATCGGAACCCGCTTCCGGGCTGGTTAGCGCAAAGCAAGGGATTTCCTGACCACGCGCCAGACGCGGCAGATAGTGATCTTTCTGCTCGTCAGTGCCGTAATGTTGCAACAGTTCGCCCGGGCCTAATGAGTTTGGCACGCCGACGGTAATCGCCAGGATCCCGCTCACGCCGGAGAGTTTTTGCAGCACGCGAGACTGGGCATAAGCCGAGAACTCCAGCCCGCCGTACTCTTTTTTGATGATCATCGCGAAGAAACGATGCTCTTTAAGGTACGCCCACAACTCCGGCGGCAGATCCGCCAGCTCATGGGTGATCTGGAAATCATTCGCCATCCGGCAGGCTTCTTCTACCGGGCCGTCGAGAAACGCTTGCTCTTCGGCGGTCAGGCGCGGCTGCGGATAGTTATGCAGCTTTTTCCAGTCCGGCTTGCCCTGGAACAAGTCGCCCTCCCACCAGGTGGTGCCCGCATCAATCGCTTCTTTCTCAGTGCGCGACATCGGCGGCATCACCTTACGGAAACCGCGAAATACCGGCGCGGAAATCATCGACTTACGCATAGGCGCAAAGTTAAATGGCACGAGGATAATGGCCAGAGGCACCAGTACCCACGCCGACCACAGACCAGCAACGCCGAGGGCGGCTGTCCAGGCGAGCAAAATCAGACTGCTGATAAATAAGCTCACGCGGTGATAGAACAACGCGCCGAGCAGGACAACCGTAGCGAGAATACTCAAAATCATCATAACGAAAAGCCCCTTACTTGTAGGAGGTCTGACCACTTGTGATGATATGGTTGTAGTGGATGTAAAAACATTTAGCAATGTGTTTACAATATAATTACAACAAAGCTCACATTGTTGCTGTTTTTATCCGCACTTCAGGTCAAAAAGTCCTGGTCATAGCACCTGCCCGTACTTCTCGCTTTTGGCGGTATCCGGTACACTGCATTTTGTCTATTACATTTATGCTGAAGGATATCCTCATGTACCAGGATCTTATTCGTAACGAACTGAACGAAGCGGCGGAAACGCTGGCTAACTTTTTAAAAGATGACGCCAATATTCACGCCATTCAGCGCGCGGCGGTCCTGTTAGCAGACAGCTTTAAAGCCGGTGGCAAGGTGCTTTCCTGCGGCAACGGCGGCTCCCATTGCGACGCCATGCACTTTGCCGAAGAGTTGACCGGTCGCTACCGTGAAAACCGTCCGGGCTACCCGGCGATTGCCATTTCTGACGTTAGTCATATTTCCTGCGTCGGTAATGATTTCGGTTTCAATGATATTTTCTCCCGCTACGTTGAAGCGGTAGGTCGCGAAGGCGATGTACTGCTGGGGATCTCCACATCTGGTAACTCTGCAAACGTGATCAAAGCGATCGCAGCGGCGCGTGAGAAGGGGATGAAAGTGATCACCCTGACCGGTAAAGACGGCGGCAAAATGGCTGGCACGGCGGATATCGAAATTCGCGTTCCGCACTTTGGTTATGCCGACCGCATTCAGGAGATCCATATTAAAGTGATCCATATCCTGATCCAGTTAATTGAAAAAGAGATGGTTAAGTAAGTCTGGCGTAGGCCGGATAAGGCGTTCATTACGCCGCATCCGGCATTTGTGCTCTGATGCCTGATGCGACGCTGGCGCGTCTTATCATGCCTACAAATCTGTACCCGAACCGTAGGCCGAATAATGCGTTTACGCCGCATCCGACCTGAAAATTCTTAAATCAATCTTCGCCGGGGGCCATGCGCTCCCGCTGTTGTGGAGGTTACCGATGTGCGAATTGCTCGGGATGAGCGCCAACGTCCCTACCGATATCTGCTTTAGTTTCACCGGGCTTGTGCAGCGCGGTGGTGGAACCGGGCCACATAAAGATGGCTGGGGCATCACCTTTTACGAAGGTAAAGGCTGTCGCACATTTAAAGATCCACAACCCAGCTTTAATTCCCCCATCGCCAAACTGGTCCAGGACTACCCGATCAAATCCTGCTCGGTAATCGCCCATATTCGCCAGGCCAATCGGGGACAGGTGGCGCTGGAAAATACTCACCCATTTACCCGCGAGTTATGGGGGCGTAACTGGACTTATGCCCATAACGGGCAATTGACGGGCTATAAATCACTGGAAACCGGCAACTTCCGCCCGGTCGGTGAAACCGATAGCGAAAAAGCCTTTTGCTGGCTGCTGCATAAATTAACGCAGCGTTACCCGCGCACGCCGGGCAACATGGCAGCAGTGTTTAAATATATCGCTTCACTGGCGGACGAACTGCGGCAGAAGGGCGTTTTCAACATGCTGCTTTCGGATGGGCGCTATGTAATGGCGTATTGCTCGACCAATCTGCACTGGATCACCCGCCGCGCACCGTTTGGCGTGGCAACGCTGCTGGATCAGGATGTGGAAATCGACTTCAGCTCGCAGACCACACCGAATGATGTGGTCACGGTGATTGCGACACAGCCGCTGACGGGCAATGAAACCTGGCAAAAGATTATGCCAGGCGAATGGCGCTTATTTTGCCTCGGGGAGCGTGTAGTTTGATGCCAGTTGTGGCTGCACCACTTCGTGGCTTAACGGCTTGCTGACCACGTAACGGCCATTGACCACAGAAACGGTCGGTGGCTTACGGGTTTGCTCAAAGTAGTCGTAGCCCGGCTTCAGCTGCTCCCAGAAGTCCTTAAAGTTGGAATATTTATGGCGCTTCATATTGGCGTCGGTCATGCGGAATGGGTAAATACTCACCTGCACGCTCGGCTGACCAAACACCAGCGCACCAGTAACGAACTGGAAGATCTCATCAATACCCTGATTGGTCATCGCGTAGCAGCCGATGGAAACACAATCGCCGTGGATCATCAGATATTTCCCTTCATAACCATGCGCACGGTCATAGGCATTGGGGAAACCAATATTAATCGCTTTGTAGTAACGGCTGTCTGGTTTTAACTGATTACGCTGGACGCTATAAAACCCTTCCGGGCTTTTGAAATCGCCCTGACGCTGTTTTGGCCCTAAGCCGCCGGAATATTTACAGATTTTATAACTGTCGAGCAGCTGATATTGCTCGCCCATTTTGACGTAGAGATCGAGCGTACGTTCTTCCTTGAAGATCTGGATGTAGACAGGGGATCCCATCAACTGCTGCTTATACTCTTTGCTCACTGGCGTGGTCGAGCTACTGCTGCCCAGCAAACCGGCAAACGAAACGCACGGGATCAACAACATCGCAAGAATTAATGCGATTTTACGCATACTGCTTATTCCTTGATAAAACGGTTACACACGCCAGGACGGCAAAATGGATCCCAAATCGGAATAGTCTGGATTTGGAAGGCTCACATTATCACCAAAAGAGTTTTACGCAAGCCTGTCGGCGCAGGGTTTACAAATTTAGCACAGGGGCAGTTTTCAATAGTCCGAAAAGCGCATGTATCATTTATTTCCTAAGATTATGAAACCTCAATAGTAATATGCAAATAAGCAATTAATAATCCCGTTTACTCCTCCGGTCTTTTAAAATTCTCACCTTCATTCAGCCGGTTTATGTCTTTCATGTCTTCGTTCTTGCTCGGCAGATTTCTGCATCCAGGCGTGTTTTCGTTATGCGTTTTGCTCCCTTTATTCGCCAGCGCCACCACATCACATATCTCTTTCAGCTACGCCGCCCGCCAGCGGATGCAAAACCGTGCGCGTTTATTAAAACAGTACCAAACCCATCTGAAAAAACAGGCCAGCTATATTGTGGAAGGCAATGCCGAAAGCAGAAGGGCGCTACGCCAGCACAACCGGGAGCAGATAAAACAGCATCCAGAATGGTTTCCTGCGCCGCTCAAGGCGAGCGACCGACGCTGGCAGGCGCTGGCGGAGAACAATCACTTTTTAAGCAGCGACCATCTGCATAACATCACCGAAGTGGCGATTCACCGTCTGGAGCAACAGCTTGGCAAGCCTTACGTCTGGGGCGGCACGCGGCCCGATCAAGGCTTCGACTGTAGCGGGTTGGTTTTTTATGCCTACAACAAGATCCTTGAGGCGAAGCTCCCGCGCACGGCCAATGAGATGTATCACTATCATCGGGCAACGATTGTGGCGAATAACGACCTGCGCCGGGGAGATTTGCTGTTTTTCCATATCCACAGCCGCGAGATAGCCGATCATATGGGCGTGTATTTGGGCGATGGGCAATTTATCGAGTCGCCACGTACCGGCGAAACCATTCGGATAAGCCGATTAGCCGAACCTTTCTGGCAGGACCATTTTTTGGGCGCGCGCAGGATTTTGACGGAAGAGACGATTTTGTAGGCCGGATAAGGCGTTTACGCCGCATCCGGCGGTTGTGCGCAGATGCCTGATGCGACGCTGACGCGTCTTATCATGCCTACAAATCTGTGCGTTTTTGCGAGCCGCTTTCCTGTTATTCCATCACCTCATTGCCGACCTTTCCTTTTCTTCTTACCGTTGAGAAAAAGGAGTCGCCATGTCTGAATATCGTCGTTATTACATCAAGGGGGGAACCTGGTTTTTCACGGTGAATTTACGCAATCGTCGAAGCCAACTCTTGACCACCCAGTACCAGATGCTCCGTAACGCCATTATTAAAGTTAAGCGAGACAGGCCTTTTGAAATCAACGCCTGGGTCGTTTTGCCAGAGCATATGCATTGCATATGGACATTACCTGAAGGCGATGATGATTTTTCCTCTCGCTGGCGGGAAATTAAAAAGCAATTTACCCATGCTTGTGGATTGAAAAATATCTGGCAACCACGTTTTTGGGAGCACACCATCCGCAATACCAAAGATTATAGGCATCATGTTGATTATATTTATATAAATCCAGTAAAGCATGGTTGGGTAAAGCAAGTGAGTGATTGGCCATTCTCAACGTTCCATCGCGATGTCGCGCGAGGGTTATATCCCATCGATTGGGCGGGGGACGTAACGGATATAAATGCTGGCGAGCGTATCATTTTATAATTATGCGCAGATGCCTGATGCGACGCTGGCGCGTCTTATCGTGCCTACAAACCTGTGCCGGATCGGTAGGCCGGATAAGGCGTTTACGCCGCATCCGGCGGTTATGCGCAGATGCCTGATGCGACGCTGACGCGTCTTATCATGCCTACAAACCTGTGCTGGATCGGTAGGCCGGATAAGGCGCTTACGCCGCATCCGGCGGTTGTGCGCTGGTGCCGGATGCGCTTGCGCTTATCCGGCCTACGAATCGTGCCTGAACAGTAGGACGGATAAGGCGTTCACGCCGCATCCGGCAGTTGTGCACCAATGCCGGATACTTACATCAACGCCCCCATTATCTTCAACTCCAGCTCGTCCGGCACTTCGTTATACGACAGCACATGCAGCCCCGGCGCAAACAACCTTGCGTAGCGCGCCAGCAAAGGACGCAGCTGAGGCGGCACCAGCAGCACCGGGTCTTTCCCCGCCGCTTTCATCTGCTCCTTGACCTGTGGCATCGTACTCTGGAACTGGTTGAGCATATTCGGGTCGACTGGCACGCTGTCAAGCATCACTTTCCCGCCCTGTTGCGCCTGATTCACCACATTGGTCAGCAGATTTTCCAGTTCATTATTCAGCGTATACACCGTCAGCTCCTGCTTGCGAACGAACGGATGGGTAATGCTGCGCCGCAATGCCAGGCGCACATCGGCCGCCAGCAGAATATGATCTTTGGTCACCGCGCTACTGGCGACCAGCACGGTGGCGATGGTGACGATATCGCGCAGGGAAACGCCTTCGGTCAGCAACGCCCGGTACACTTTCAGCAACTGGCTGTAATTGAGCGCCGCGCTTAAGTCTTCCGCCAGGCGCGGGGCCATCGACGACAGGCGGTTATGCAGTTGCGTAATGTCATCATAGTTAAACAAATCAGGAATATAGCTGCGCACAATCTTGTTTACATGGGTGGCAATTACGCTGGCGCTGTCGATCACCTGATAACCCATATTCAGCGCCTTCGCTTTCTGCGCAGGCTGGATCCAGGTCACCGGCATCCCGTACGCCGGGTCGTTCCCCAATACGCCGTCAATCTCGCCGTAGGTTTCGCTGGAGGGCAGGGCCATCAGTTTATCCGCCGGAATATCCGCTTCATCAGCCTTTATGCCGTTGATGAAAATGGCGTACTGGCTGGGCTTGAGGCGGAAGTTTTCCCGAATGCGGATCTCCGGCAACAATACGCCGTTGCCGTCAGAAATCACCTGCCGCACGCCGCGAATCCGCTGGGTGAGCGGGTTACCCTGCGCTTTATCGACCAGTGCCACCAGCTTGTAGCCGAGGCTTAAACTGATAGGCTCGATCAGCGGTATTGTCTCCCAACTGACTTGTTGCTCGCTGGTTTCAGTGATGGTGCGGGTCAGCGTTTCGAGGCTTTTCTCTTCCGCCTCTGCCGCCTGCGGGCGTTTGCTCATCCGCCAGCCGGTAAAGCCAAGCAGGGCGCTGAACAGCAAAAACGGCAGATGCGGCATCCCCGGCACCACCGCCAGCACAAACATAATTCCGGCGGCGGTGTAGAGCACCGACGGGCTTGCCAGCAGCTGGTTACGCACATCATGGGCGATATCGCCGTTGTCGCTGACGCGGGTGACGATAATTGCCGCCGCGGTGGAGAGCAGCAGGGAAGGGATCTGCGCCACCAGGCCGTCGCCGATGGTCATCAGCACATACTGCTGGAAGGCAGCATCGGCGCTCAGGTTGTATTTGAAGATCCCGATACAGACGCCGCCGATCAGGTTGATCGCCAGAATCATCATCCCGGCGATGGCGTCCCCGCGCACAAACTTCGATGCCCCGTCCATCGCGCCGTAGAAATCGGCCTCGCTGGCAACATCTTTACGCCGGGTTTGTGCCTGTGCCTGGTTGATCAACCCGGCGTTAAGATCGGCATCAATCGCCATCTGTTTACCGGGCATCGCGTCTAAGGTAAAGCGGGCAGAAACCTCGGAAATACGCTCGGCCCCTTTGGTGACGACGATAAAGTTGATGATCATCAGGATGATAAACACCACGAAGCCGACGACAAAGTTGCCGCCGATCACCACCTGACCAAACGACTCAATCACCTTACCCGCCGCGCCCGCGCCGAGATGCCCGTGCAGCAGCACCACGCGCGTAGAAGCAACGTTAAGCGTCAGGCGCATTAAGGTGGTGATCAGCAAAATGGTCGGGAACAGGCTGAATTCCAGTGGCCGTTTCGCCGACACCGCCACCAGCAGCACCATCACCGCCAGCACAATGTTGAAGGTGAACAGAATATCCAGCAGCGCAGGCGGCAGCGGCAGAATAACCATCGCCAGAATACACAGTATCACCAGCGGCACGCCGAGATTGCCGCCGCGCAGTAGCGCGAGGAACGATTTAGTTGTTTTCGCCATCCAGTTTAAGCACCTCTTTGGGAATGGAAATATGTCTGTTCAGGGCCGGGCGCGGCTGTGCGCCCTCGCGCCAGTGTTTCATTTGCAGGACGTAGGTCAGAACGTGGGCGATGGCCCGATAAAGCTGAAACGGAATTTGCTGGTTCACCTGGGTGGTGTAGTAAACCGAGCGCGCCAGTCGCGGGAACTCGACCACTTCCACCTGATTCTCAGTGGCGACCTGGCGAATATAGAGGGCGATTTCATCGGTGCCTTTTGCCACCACAAACGGCGCGGCGGCGCGCGACTGGTCATACTGCAACGCCACGGCGTAGTGGGTCGGGTTGGTGATCACCACGTTGGCTTTCGGCACCACTTTGCGAATTTGCCCCATCGCCAGCTGCCGTTGCAGCCGCCGCACGCGCGCCTTCACTTCTGGCTTACCTTCCTGATTTTTGTACTCTTCTTTCAGCTCCTGTTTGGTCATCTTCAGCCCTTTGGTAAACAGGGCTTTCGCCAGCGGCACGTCGATTAACGCAAAGAAGATAAACAGGATGACAAAGTTGCGCATCACGCTGGCGTAGAGCGACAAGCCCTCATTCATCGCCAGTTTGAACGGTAGCGCCTGCAGGCCGAGAAAGGCGGCAAAGTTATTGCGCAGGCTTACCCACAGCATCACCAGCACCACCACCGACTTCACCGTCATCTTTCCCGTTTCCGCCAGATGTTCACTGGAAAACAGCCGCCCAATGCCTTTTAACGGGCTGATTTTGCTGAAATCCGGGAGGATTTTTTTAGGCAGAAACAGCCAGCCGCCGGGCACTAGTGAGGAGAGTAGCGCGGCGGCGGGCATCGGCAGCAAGGTGAGAATAAACTTGCCGAGAATTAACAGGTGATGGCGCAGAAACTGGCCGATCACCTCTGGGTTATTAATCTCCTGTGCATACTGGTGCACGCTGATAAAACTCTCGCGCACAAAATCGGCATACCACGGGAAGCTGCTGGAGATCACCACAAATGCCGCAAACAGGCTCGCCGCCAGCCCCATATCCTTCGAGCGCGGCAGTTGCCCCTCTTCGCGCGCTTTACGCAGCTTTTGCGCCGAGGGTTTCTCTGTTTTTTCTTCGCTGCTGCTATCCGCCATAGTGACCTTTCAGCGCGTCGAGTTGCTGCAACACAAAATTCGCCAGATGCAGATAGTGATCCGGCAGGTTGTAGAGCAGGGTGGCAAAGCAGACCAGCCCCGCCAGCATGTTGATGGGAAAACCGAGTGAAAAAAGGTTCAGCGGCGGCGCAATGCGGTTGAGCAGGCCAAAGCAGCCCTGCACAATCAGCATGATAAAAGTGGTTGGCAGCGCCAGCAGCGATGCGGACGCCAGCACCCAGCTAAAGGCCAGCGCGATGGTGCGCAGGGTTTGCGGATGCAGCGCGTTGCCAATCGGCCAGTAGGTAAAGCCCTTATACAGCACACTCACCAGCAGCAGATGCCCGTCCATGGCAAAAAACAGCAGGATCGCGTAGACGTTGATGAGCTCCGCCAGCACGGTGGTCGATGCGCCACTGCTCGGGTCGTTCATCACCGCCATGCTCATCCCCATATTGAACGAGAGAATTTGCCCGGCCAGCTGTAGCGCCAGAAACAAAAACTGAAACATCAGCCCGAATAACATGCCCCATAAAATTTGCTCCACCGTCAGGATCAGGCTGTTGAGCGATATCAGGTCGTGGGGAACAGGATGGGGGATCAACGGCGTGATGATGATTGCCAGCGCCAGCGACAAAATAATCCGCACGCGCACGGTCAGGGCGCTGTTATCCAGCACAGGCACATAGCGCAGAAACGCCATAATGCGCACAAAGGGAAACCACAGCCCCAGCGCCAGATCCATCAGTTGCGTAACGTCGCTTGTGCGCATCTCAATGAACCAGCAACGCGGCCTGGGTAAACAGGTGAATGCAGAGATCATGCAACTGGATAATCATCCATTTACCGCACACGCCCAGCACCACCAGCGTGACAATCAGCCTCGGCAAAAAGCTTAGGGTCTGTTCGTTAATCTGCGTTACCGCCTGGAACACGCTCACCAGCAGGCCGACCAGCAGGCTCGGCACTACCAGCACCGAAACCAGCAAAATCACCACTTTTATGCCGCTGGCGACAATGTCGGCGGCTACGTCTATGGTCAGCATCATCAGCCCAGCCCCAGCCCGCGAATGCTGGTGGTGAGTGTACCGATGGTCAGCGACCAGCCGTCGATCAGCACAAACAGCATCAGCTTAAAGGGTAGCGAAACGATCAGCGGCGACAGCATCATCATCCCCATCGCCATCAGTACGCTGGCGACAATCAGGTCGATAACCAGAAACGGGATGTAAATCATAAAGCCAATCTGGAAGGCGGTTTTCAGCTCGCTCAACACATAGGCGGGCACCACAATCGAGAGATCCTGGTCGGCGGCATGGCCCTTCGCGCCGCCGATAGTCATGATTTGCGCCATCGCTTTTTTGTCAGTCTGCGCCAGCATAAAGCGTTTGAGTGGCGTCGCGGCGGTGCTTAACGCATCGGTCAGGGTAATCTGATCATTTTCAAACGGCACTACTGCGTGGTCGTAAATATTGAGCCAGATGGGGCGCATCACCAGCATGGTGAGGGAGAGCGCAATGCCAATCAGAATGCGGTTTGGCGGCGTTTGTTGTAGCCCTAGCGCCTGGCGCAGCAGCGACAGCACGATAATAAAGCGCGTAAAGCAGGTCATCATCAGCACCATCGTAGGCAGCAAACCGACGAGGGTCATCAGAATCAGCACCTGGATTTTGACGCTGTACTCCTGAGTGTTGCCGTGGGTGACCACGTTAAGCAGCGCAATATCGCCGCCCTGGGCCAACGCCACCGGCGCAAGCGCCAGCAGCCCAAGGCCCAGCGTCAGTTGAGTGCGGCGTTTCATGGTGCCAGGTCGTTGATATCGCGGGTGTTAAATTCCAGCACGCGCAGGCCGTACTTCTCGTTGACCACCACCACTTCCGCTTTGCCCAGCAGGATATTGTTCACTTTGATATCCAGCGGCTCCCCGGCGAGTTTATCCAGCTCAATCACCGTGTCGTCGTCGATGTTAAGGAGGTCGGCTAACATTATTTCTACTGATGACACTTCCAGCGTTAAGGTCACCGGAATGCGTTTTAGCAGCGTCATCGAGTCGGAAAAACGGTCTTCCAGGCGGGTGACCAGCGTTTCAGCGTCGGCGGATTTTGCGACAGGCGCAACTTCATCGGTGAGGCCAAAATCCCCGGCTAAAATATCTTCTTGCTTACTCATGGCTATTCTCATTTTTGCCCGCCAGCTCCGACAAAAACAGTTTGTCTTTGTCTTCCACAATCAGGGCGCTAAATAATTCAGATTGCCCAATCGCCACCGGGAACGTTTCTCCCAGCGAGATGGGTAAAATGTCCCCGGCTTTTATCTGCGTGAGATCCGCGACATTCATCGATAGCTCGGCGATTTTGACGTTCAGGGTCAGCGGCAGGGAGCGGATGATCTCTTTAATCAGGGCCGGTTTATTGACCGATTTCGCCACCTGCTGCGGTTTACTGTGCTCGCTGTGGCGGATCAGATTTAAAATAAAATCGGTGTGGGCGTCGTCGAGCAAAATACGAAAACAGCTCTCTTCATCGCCCGCAAGGGTAAAGGTTAATTGATACGCCCAGTGGGTAATTACCGTGCTGCTGTCCAGCTTTAATTTCAGCGCAATACCGGAGGTTTGCAGATTAAAAATCAGCGTGCAGATATCCAGCGCCAGACGGTTTTTTAACCGCGTTTCGGTTTTGGTCGGCAGCCCGTTATGCGCTTTCGCCTCTTCAAGAGAGGACTCCAGACCATAAAAATTGCCCAGCAGCATTAACAGCAAAGAGCGATCAATATCAAACGCCAGATGCCCGACCTGGGAAACCATCAGTTCAGCGTTTTTATTAATAATATCCATTTCGCAGCCAATCTTTTTTAGGGTGATATTGCTGCGATGCTTTTTGAGAAAGTAGCTGCCCAGATGCGAATCAATCACGTCAAAATTCCCTGTAAACAGGGTCGGCAGGCGATGGTAGGGGCGTCCGAGCCGATTACCTTCTAATTTAAAGATGCCTGGCGTTTTACTGTACTTCAGCATGGCTTACTTTCTCTGCTGTAATGGTATGGGCGATTTTGTGCACGCAAATCCGGCAGTGACACAAGGTGAGGTATTAAATAGAGGGGGCGTGAAAGGGGCAAATTATTAATAGGGTGAAAAAATAATTAAATTATTAAAGGGTGAGATGGCGGGTATCGGTGAGCAATTGTACTGTTCGGGCGCAGGCTTGTAGGCATGATAAGACGCGCTAGCGTCGCATCAGGCATCGGTGCACAATTGCCGGATGCGGCGTAAACGCCTTATCCGGCCTACGGTTCGGGCGCAGGCATTGCGTTGCGTGTAACTCGTTGTTTAAACACAAATAATATTTTTATTATCGTTTAATTCGAACTTGTTAATCCCGCCGATGATACGCTTCAGAACATCCTGTTTTCTGTCGCTACTTATATCGTTCACCCTATGTCTGAACTTATTGCAACTGCCGCTTCCAGCATTAACGCTTTTACTCTGGCAAAGCGTGTCGCCGCATTTAACGTGCCGGTGCTCATTCAGGGCGAAACCGGCGCGGGCAAAGAGTGCGTGGCGAAATATATTCACACAGTCGCCTTTGGTGAAAATGAAAACGCGCCCTATATCGGCGTGAACTGTGCGGCGATCCCGGAAAATATGCTGGAAGCAACCTTATTTGGCTACGACAAAGGCGCCTTTACCGGCGCAATTGCCAGCGTGCCAGGAAAAATGGAACTGGCGAATAACGGCACCTTATTACTCGATGAAATTGGCGATATGCCGCTGGCGTTACAGGCCAAAATATTACGCGTATTGCAGGAACAACAGGTTGAGCGATTAGGCAGCAACCGACAAATTAAACTCAATTTCCGCCTGATTGCCTGCACCAATAAAAACCTTGAACAGGAAGTCGCTGCCGGGCGTTTTCGTGAAGATCTCTATTATCGCCTGGCGGTTATTCCTATTACCATGCCGCCGCTGCGCGAACGTCTGAACGATATTATTCCGCTGGCAGAGTCATTTATTAAAAAATACTCCACGGTGCTGGTGAAAAATATCACCCTTTCAGAATCCACCCGCCGTGCGCTGCTCAATTACCGCTGGCCCGGTAACGTGCGCCAGTTGGAAAACGCCATTCAGCGGGGAATGATTTTAAACCGCGACGGCGTTATTTACCCCGACGCGTTAGGCCTGTCGGAAAATGACGTTGCCGACCGCAGCGAACTGCAATGGCCTGCTCAGCCCACCGCCCACATTGCCGAAACCAGCGATTTAGGCCAGCACGGACGAAGCGCGCAATATCAATATATCGCCGACCTGATGCGTAAATATCAGGGTAACCGCAGCAAAATCGCCGACCTGTTAGGCATTACCCCGCGCGCACTGCGCTATCGACTGGCCTCCATGCGCAAGCAAGGTATCGAAGTTTTCTCCTGACCCGGAAGTTAAAAATGAGCATTACCACAATCAACAGCACCATGCAGGCGCAAATCATGCAGGACGTGCAGCGGATGCAGGCCAACGCCCAGGCACCGGTGCTGCCCGCCATGACCTTCAGTTCCACCGACCCGGACGTTTCGTTTAACCGCATTATGTCCGGCGCGCTCGGTCACGTTGACCAGTTCCAGCAGGTGGCTGAGCAGCAGCAAACGGCTATCGACACGGGTAAAAGCGATGACCTGGCAGGCGCGATGATCGCCAGCCAGCAGGCGTCGCTCTCTTTCTCCGCGCTGGTTCAGGTGCGCAACAGAATCGCCACCGGGTTTAACGACCTGATGAGTATGTCTATCTAACCCTATGAATGCACAAATAAAGAAGTTAACCCAGGCGTTTCCGGCGTTTCGACTGCGTCTCGCAGATAACAAACGCTGGGCGCTGATGGCGGGTGTGGGGCTTGCCGTGGCGGCGACGGCGATTATCGTTAGCGTGCTGTGGACCGGCAATCGCGGCTACGTCTCGCTCTACGGACGCCAGGAAAATCTGCCCGTGTCGCAGATTGTCACCGTGCTGGACGGCGAAAAGCTCACCTACCGCATTGACCCGCAAAGCGGGCAGATACTGGTGCCGGAAGAGGCGCTGTCGAAAACGCGCATGACCCTTGCCGCCAAAGGCGTGCAGGCGATTTTGCCCAGCGGCTACGAGCTGATGGACAAAGACGAAGTGCTTGGCAGCAGCCAGTTCGTGCAGAACGTGCGCTATAAACGCAGCCTCGAAGGGGAGCTGGCGCAGAGCATTATGTCGCTGGACGCGGTGGAGAGCGCGCGGGTGCATCTGGCGCTCAACGAAGAAAGCTCGTTTGTGGTCAGCGATGAGCCGCAAAACAGCGCCTCGGTGGTGGTGCGTCTGCACTACGGCGCGAAGCTGAATATGGACCAGGTGAACGCCATTGTGCATCTGGTTTCCGGCAGCATTCCGGGGCTGCACGCCAGCAAAGTTAGCGTGGTTGATCAGGCGGGAAATCTGCTGACCGACGGCATCGGTGCGGGCGAGGCGGTCTCTGCCGCTACCCGTAAACGCGATCAGATCCTCAAAGACATTCAGGACAAAACCCACGCCAGCGTGGCGAACGTGCTGGATTCGCTGGTCGGCAGCGGGAATTACCGTGTCAGCGTGATGCCGGATCTCGACCTCAGCACCATCGACGAAACTCAGGAACACTACGGCGACGCGCCGAAAATAAACCGCGAAGAGAGCGTGCTGGACAGCGACACCAATCAGGTGGCGATGGGTGTGCCCGGCTCTCTCAGCAACCGTCCGCCGGTTGCGGCGAATCAAATGACTAACGGTACGGAAGAAAATCGCTCGCCGGAAGCGTTATCCAAACACAGCGAAAGCAAGCGCGATTACTCTTACGACCGTAGCGTCCAGCATATTCAGCATCCCGGCTTTGCGGTGAAACGCCTCAATGTGGCGGTGGTGCTCAATCAAAACGCCCCGGCGCTGAAAAACTGGAAGCCGGAACAGACCACGCAGCTTACCGCGTTGCTGAACAATGCCGCCGGGATCGACGCGCAACGTGGAGATAACCTGACGCTTTCACTGCTTAACTTTGTCCCGCAGGTGGTCCCGGTCGAACCGGTGATCCCGCTGTGGAAAGATGACAGCGTGCTGGCCTGGGTGCGGCTGATTGGCTGCGGCCTGCTGGCGCTGTTGTTGCTGTTCTTTGTGGTGCGCCCGGTAATGAAACGCCTGACGGCGGTGCGTGCGCCGGTTATCACACCAGAACCGGAAGCTGTCAGCGAACCGTGGATCGCTATGCCGGAAGAGGAGCGCAAAAACGTCGATCTGCCGTCGCTGCCCGGCGATGACAGCCTGCCTTCGCAGAGTTCCGGCCTCGAAGTGAAACTCGAGTTCCTGCAAAAACTGGCCATGAGCGACACCGATCGCGTAGCCGAAGTTCTCAGACAATGGATCACCAGCAATGAGCGAATTGACAACAAATAAGAGCAACAGCTACCTGGAACAGGCGGCGATCCTGCTGCTGTGTCTGGGCGAAGAGGCGGCGGCGACGGTGATGCAAAAACTCAGCCGCGAAGAAGTAGTGCGCCTGAGCGAAAACATGGCGCGGCTTTCCGGCGTGAAAACCAGCATGGCGCGCAAAGTGATCAATAACTTCTTTGATGAGTTCCGCGAACAGAGCGGGATCAACGGCGCATCGCGATCCATGTTGCAGGGTATTCTCAACAAAGCGCTAGGCACCGAGATCGCCAGCAGCGTGATCAACGGCATCTACGGCGATGAGATCCGCTCGCGGATGGCGCGCCTGCAATGGGTGGAACCACGCCAGCTGGCGATGCTGATCTCCGAAGAGCATTTGCAATTACAGGCGGTGTTCCTCGCGTTTCTGACGCCGGAAATCTCGGCGGCGGTGCTCTCGTATCTCAATGAATCGGTGCAAAACGAAATTCTCTATCGGGTGGCGAAACTCAACGACGTTAACCGCGACGTGGTGGATGAACTGGACAGGCTGATCGAACGCGGCCTGTCGGTGCTCTCTGAACATGGCTCGAAGGTGAAAGGCATCAAACAGGCGGCGGATATCGTCAACCGCTTCCAGGGTAACCAGCAGGTGATCCTCGACCAGATGCGCGAGCGCGACGAAGAGGTGCTGGAGCAGCTCCAGGATGAGATGTACGACTTCTTTATCCTCAGCCGCCAGAACGAAGAGGTACGTCGACGTCTGCTCGACGAAGTGCCGATGGAAGACTGGGCGGTGGCGCTGAAAGGCACCGAAGCCCTGTTGCGGCGCTCGATTTACGCGGTAATGCCAAAACGTCAGGTGCAACAACTGGAAGCGATCACCGCGCGCCTGGGGCCGGTGCCGGTCAGCCGTATCGAACAGATCCGCCGCGAAATCATGGGCATCGCCCGTGAACTGGAAGAGGCGGGCGAAATTCAGCTACAGCTCTTTGCGGAACAGACGGCGGAGTAACCCATGACCATTGAAACACTGCGCGGGCGCTATCGCCTGCACCGCTTCCCGCCGCGCCAGCGTGCGGTGACCGGAGAACCGCTCACCGCCAGCATTAGCGCCGCCGATTACCAGCGCCAGTTGATGGACGGATTTCAGGAAGGGCTGCAAAAAGGGTTTGCTCAGGGAATGACCGAAGGCCAGGAGCAGGGCTTTAGCGAAGGTCATCAGCAAGGTTTTGCCGAGGGGCGACGCCAGGGTTACACCGAAGGCAGCCTCGCCGGGCAGCAGGAAGGGCGCAAACAGTTTGTTGAGGCGGCGCAGCCGCTGGAAGCCATCACCGGTAAAGTGAACGACTTCCTCGCTCATATCGAACGTAAACAGCGGGAAGATTTGCTGCAACTGGTGGAAAAAGTCACCCGCCAGGTGATCCGTTGTGAACTGGCGCTGCAACCCACGCAGTTGCTGGCGCTGGTGGAAGAGGCGCTGGCGGCCTTCCCGGTGATGCCGGAAACCCTGCAAGTGATGCTGAGTACGGAAGAGTTTAACCGCCTGCGCGACGCGGTGCCGGAAAAGGTCAGCGAATGGGGGCTGACGCCTTCGCCGGATCTGCCACCGGGCGAATGCCGGGTGATCACCGACAAATCCGAACTGGATATCGGCTGCGAGCATCGCCTTGAACAATGCATGACCGCGCTGAAAGAAACACTCACGCCGGAGTCGCAGGGTGAGTGATTTTTCTGCGTTCGATAACGCCCTGCGCTCGCTGGAGTCGATCCCGCTGGCCCGCGTCGCCGGGCGGCTGGTGCGCCTTAACGGCATCCTGCTGGAGAGTGTCGGCTGCCCGCTAATGACCGGGCAGCTGTGCCGCATCGAAAGTGCCAATCACACGCTGATCGACGCGCAGGCCGTGGGCTTTAATCGCGACATCACCTATTTAATGCCGTTTAAACAGCCGGTCGGCCTGATGGCAGGCGCACGCGTCTTCCCGGAAGAAAAAGCCCACGACATCCTGATAGGCGAAAGCTGGTTAGGCCGCGTGGTGAATGGCCTCGGCGAACCGCTGGATGGCAAAGGCCGCCTGAACGGCAACGACCTTCTGCCGCCGTTGCCGCCCTCGGTTAATCCCTTAACTCGTCGTTCGGTAGACGAACCGCTGGACGTGGGCGTGAAAGCGATCAACGGCCTGCTGACCATCGGCAAAGGCCAGCGCGTCGGACTAATGGCGGGCAGCGGCGTCGGGAAAAGCGTGCTGCTGGGGATGATCACCCGCCAGACCAAAGCCGATATCGTGGTGGTTGGGCTGATTGGGGAACGCGGGCGCGAAGTGAAAGAGTTTATCGACCACTCGCTGGGCGCGGACGGGCTGGCAAAGTCTATCGTCGTCGTCGCGCCTGCCGATGAATCGCCGCTGATGCGTCTGAAAGCCACCGAACTGTGCCACTCCATCGCCGCCTGGTTTCGCGACCGCGGGCATCACGTCTTACTGCTGGTGGATTCCCTGACCCGCTACGCGATGGCGCAGCGGGAAATCGCCCTCTCGCTCGGCGAACCGCCCGCCACCAAAGGTTATCCGCCATCGGCATTCGGCATGATCCCCAAACTGGTCGAAAGCGCAGGCAACAGCGAAAGCGCGGGATCGATGACCGCCATCTACACCGTGCTGGCGGAAGGTGACGACCAGCAAGATCCGATTGTCGACTGCGCGCGCGCGGTGCTGGACGGGCATATCGTATTAACCCGCAAACTGGCGGAAGCGGGGCACTATCCGGCCATTGATATCGGCCAGTCGATCAGCCGCTGCATGAACCAGGTCACCAGCCTGGAACATCAGCAATCCGCCCGCGCGTTAAAGCAAAACTATGCCGCCTATATGGAGATCAAACCTCTGATCCCGCTCGGCGGCTATGTGGCAGGTGCCGACGCCAGCGTCGACAAAGCGGTGAAAATGTTTCCGGCCATTGAGCGATTTTTGCGCCAGGAGATGCGCGAACCCGCCTCCCTCGAACTGGTGCAAAGCCGCCTGCAAATTCTCTTTCCTGGTATCAAAAAGGCAGAACAGTAACTATGCGACAAATCATCGACACCCTGGCGCAGTTGCAGCGCCTGCGGGATAAATCGGTCAAAGACAAAACCATCGAGCTGGCAAAGCAAAAACAGATTTGCGCGGGCTATGACAACAATATCAAGGCGTTAGGCTACCTGGTGGAGAAAACGTCTGCGGGCGCGGCGGCATCGGTGGAGTCGCTGAAAAACGTCAGCGGCTACAAAGGCACCCTGCGCAAGGTAATCGCCTGGCAGGAGCAGGAAAAAACGCTGGCCAATATCAAAGCCACGCGAATGCAGAAAAACCTCACGGCGGCGGCGTGCGAAGAGAAAGTAGTCGCCCTGACGCTGGACGACAAACGCCGCGAGCAACAAGAAAGCGCCACGGCGAAAGCGCAAAAAGCGGTGGACGACATCGCCGTGCAGTGCTGGCTGCGGCACAAATTAGTGGAGTAGCCATGAAAACGGTCATCACCTTCGGCACCTTCGATGTGTTTCATGTCGGTCATCTGCGCCTTTTACAACGCGCCCGCGCATTGGGCGAGCGGCTGCTGGTCGGCGTATCGTCCGACGCCCTGAACATCGCCAAAAAGGGCAGGGCACCGGTTTACCATCAGGATGACCGCATGGCGATCATCGCCGGGCTGGCGTGCGTGGATGGCGTATTTCTGGAAGAGTCGCTGGAGCAAAAAGCGGAGTATTTGCGCGGGTACAGTGCGGATATTTTAGTGATGGGGGATGACTGGGCAGGGAAGTTTGACAGCTTTGCGTATATTTGTGAGGTGGTCTATTTCCCCCGCACGCCGTCGGTGTCGACGACGGGGATTATTGAGGTGATTAGAGGGCTTTTATAAAGTACTAAAACAGAGATGTATTTTCTTGCCGGATGCGGCGTAAACGCCTTATCCGGCCTACAGGACGTGATCGATCCGTAGGCCTGATAAGCGAAGCGCATCAGGCAGTTGCGCGGTTTACCCCAGCGCCTCCACAATCACAATCGCCGCCCGTTCTCCCGCCTTGCCATCCATAAACGCATCGCAATAGTGATGGCGAATCTCCGTAAGCCGCGCCTGCACCGACCCCCAGTCAAACGCCTCTGACAACAAATAACGCAGTTCTGCAACATCATGAGCAACCGGCAATATTTCGCGGATTCGCTGGTCGGCGCTCTCTGCCGTGGAATAACTTTTCTCACCGTCGAGCAAATCATTCATGCCCGGAAAGTCGAGCAGGATCACCCGCTTATCAACGTGGATAGCATCGAAAATAAACCCGCTGTTATCGGTCAGCACGTAATCGGCTTTTGCCAGCAGCGCCAGCGTGTGGCGGGCGGAGTCGGTGCGCTGTTTTAAATGCCTGCGCACCAGGGCCAGCGATGCTGCTTCTTCCGGGCGTGAGCAGGTGCCATGGTGCAGTTTGCAAATCAGGTTCACATCACCGCTCAAGCGGCCCAATTTTTCAGCCCAGTGGGGCAGGGAGCTTAATGCGCCAAACGTTGGGGCATAGAGCACCGTAGGTTTACGGTAATCTGATTGGATGTTTTCCGGCAACGCGCGATCGAACGTGCCGTTATGCCAGGCGTCGAAGCGCGGGTTGCCGACCACTTTTGCGCTGCCGAAATGCGCCAGCGCCTGCTGACTGTAGTGGCTATAACACAAAATGCTTTGGTAAAAACGATTCCAGTCGGCGTGGTTCCACGTCTCTTTGGCTAAGCCGTACATAGCGCGGATGTTCACCGCCGCCAGGCCATTGAGCGCAGGCGTGTGGTAGGGGCTGACCAGGCATTTCACCCGCTGACCATGTGTCTGCATTTCTGACAGACGCATACCTTTAAGCTGCGGATCGTCGATGTTTTTCAGTGTTTCCAGCATCTCATCAAGAAACGGTTTAAACACGCGGTCATTGATCACTAGTGTGCAGCTCTGCCCCTGCGCCTGTAGAGCGGTGATGATTGGGCGGTACAGCGTGTAGTGGAATGAGGTTTCCATAAAAAAGCCGATGGTATCGGCGATGGGTAATGTAGATGGCTTGGTGGCTACGGGTAACTTATTGAAATAGTAACTAATATTGTCGGTAATTTTTTTCTCGATATCACTAAAGCCCGGTCGCTGGTAACAAAGGCTCGGGTAACAGGCCAGCCATTTGTCGGTGCGTAGCAGCGGCTGCCAGCCGTCTTCCAGCGAGTGCTCATCGTTGCTCATCTGCTGCGCCAGTTGCGGGTAGCAGCGGCTGTTCACCAGATAAGCGCATACCTTGCGGCAGTCCCGCGCGTGCACCAGCCCAGGCAAACTTTTTAGCATCGTTCCCTGCGAAATTTCGCCACCGAGGATCATCACCTGCCAGGGAATTTTCGCCAGGCTCGCCAGCAGCGTGTTCAGTACCTGAATATGTTTCTCCTGCTTGAGAATAACCGCGTCATCTTCCAGCAGCAGATAGTTTTGCCAGCCGTGCTGTTGCGCCAGGCGCAGCGCCTGTAAGTGCGACTGACGGCGGCCCCGTTGACCGTTTTCATCTTCACTGGCGGCAAGGCGGGTGATCTTCTCAGGTGGAATATGCAGCAATGCCAGTTCTTCACGGATCTGTTGTAAGCGATCCGGGCGTTTATCCAGATTCAGCAGAACGATCTGATCGATCGCCTGATGGTTGATCGCCTGGTGATGAGTGGCGTTATGCAGACTCAGATAAGCATTGCGCAGCAGCGGATCGCGGACGATATCCGTAAGCGCCGTGTTTACTGGCGTGCTGGCCCCGATAATAAAGTCTTTATCAAAGGTGTTGTGGCTATGCGAGATACACAAAATCGTGCGCTCGCCGGGCAGTTGCAGCGGGTTAACGCTGAAATTGTCGGTGAAACTTTTCTCTTCGCCTAAATTGCAATCATCGTCGTAACGGTGCTTTTTCAGGTAGTTACGGTGATAGCAAAAGGTGCCGTTGAGGATATTATGTGGGCCAAAGCTGCGGCTTTGAAAGATACGGTTGATATGGCTGTACCAGATGGGGATCTGGTCGGAACCGGAGATGAGCGCCCGGTGTTTTTGCATCATAGCGATGGTGTAAGAGATTTTATCTGCCGGATAGTAGTCGTCATCATCCATGCAGAGGATGTATTCGCCGCGCGCCAGTTCGTTGAGCATGTTGCGTTTTTTGCCCAGCGGCAGTTTTTCCGGGTGATGGATGTAGCGGATGTTAAAGGCTTCCGGCGTGCCATTGGTCAGGCGGTCGATGATGTGTTGATGGCTTTGTGGGGAATCGTCGAGGATGATGAGTTCGCGGCGGTCTGCCGGGTAATCCTGATAGCGGTACATATAGAGCAGGTACGGCAGGAATGCGCCGCGGTTCCAGGTTGGCGTGACGACGCTGACAAACGGTTTTTCGCGGTGGGTGGCGAGTGTTTTGATGATGGTTGGTGTTGGCATGGTGTTTGGGTGAGTTAATGTGTGAATGTGATGAACGTGCGTGCTGATGCCCTCACCCCGACCCTCTCCCACAGGGAGAGGGAGAAAATCAGCGCCGATTTTAACACCGTGCTCGATCGGTCCCCTCGCCCCTTTGGGGAGAGGGTTAGGGTGAGGGGCAAAGCGCGCGCAGAGCGACTCACGTTAGCAGCGAAAACGCTGAAAGCAGCGGGTCGGCGGCACATAACGACTGAATTTGCTGGCGAACCAACAGCGCATTTTCACTGGCTCGCCAGCGTTCAAACATGGCAAAGAGGGCGAAAATATCCTCCTGCCGCAGCGGAGAACCATCCAGCGTCCATAAACTGATTAACGTGCGGAGGAGATAAAAATCGCACACCAGCGGGAAATAATCCGCCCCGTCAGTCTGCCCAATCACATCGTGGTAAACGCGGTAAATCAGCCAGTTACGCATCATCCAGGGCGCGGTGGCAAAATGCTGTTGCCAGGTGGTTTGCCACTGCGTCTGAAGCTGCTGTTGTAACAGGGCTTCGCTGTTGGCGTCATGCAGCGTCAGTAAAGTAACCTGCAACGGCAGCGAGGCTTTGCGCGGGCTTTCCGGCAAAATCGACCAGTCAAACGCACAACCGCCGAGCAGCGTCATCAACTGGCGCGCCAGCTGTGGCACGGGCGGGAGCTGGGCGTACTGTGCCTGTAGCGTACCTTTTTTCGCATGATCGGCCAGCGCCAGTGGCAGCGTCGTCAAACGGGCCAGGATGTCTCCGTCTCTGCCCGGCATTTTGCTGGCGCGGGAGAGCAAAATCCCGACAGCATACAGGGAAAGCTCCGGGGTTAAATCACGGAGCGTGAGGGTACTCAAAATCACCTGGTTTACTATCGCATCGCGCGCGGAAAGCTCTGCGGAATTATCTTCCACAGGGCGGTAGGTGAGCTGTAAATCAAAGGCCCTGACATCGTTGAGCACCGCTTCGCAGCTGGCAATATCGGTCAATGACAGGCTCAGGCGAATCTCGTTTTTCCACACCTTGCGGACGTATAAAGGCGAACCGGGGTGACGCGCTAAAAATTTGCGCACGTATTCCGGTTCGTAACATTCAATAAAACTCATAGGTGGCTTCCAGTCTTTAATGCTGTGCAGGATGTGCAATAAGCGTGCCGGGATTTTTTGTAGTCAAAAACAAGGGATTGGCAATCAGGCGGAAAATCCATTTCCGCTATGGGGAAGGTATGCGCGTTATTCCTGATAGAGAAAATCTGCTTCGCTACCTAAAAACGACTGAATAAATTCACACTGGCGAATCAACAGCTCGCCGTTTTTGTCGTTGTAGGCTTTGCAGCGTTCCGCTTTTTGCTCAAGGCGTTGCCACAACTGTTGTGCAGCCGCTTTTTGAACAGCCGGAAGCCAGGTGAAAACCTGCGCCAGACCGTCACGATTTACGCTAACACCGAGCATTTTCAGCAGGCTATGCCGCTGATGGCTATGTCCATGCAACTGCTCATAGTGATGGGTTATCTCATCGTTTACCGCCAGCAGCTCCTCGCTGGCGCGGCGAATCATGCAGATCCGCTGGCGCTGGAGACGTTCGCGCAGGGAATCATACAGCGCGTCGTCGTCACGAATGCCCTGCAGCAACGCCTTCACCTGTTGTAACCGGATACTCACTTCATCGGCCTCTTAGTTCTGGAAAAAACTCAGCATGTCGCTGGCTAACTGTTCGGTGTCCACTTGCAGGCTGCCGGAGGCCAGCATCGCCTGCATTTGCGCCACTTTGTCGCTGTCGATATCGCTCTCTTGCTGGTCGTTCAGCGTTTGCTGGGCGGACTGCAATCCCGCCTGAGTAATGTCGTCGGCGCTCAGCGTCGTGGTGGTGGTCGCCGTGGTTTTGCGCGGCTGGTTGGAGCCTGCCGTCGTGGCTGTCGGGCGATTGCCTGGCATAGTCGGGGTGATTTTCATCGCAACCTCGTCTCGGTAATTGGGTGGGTTACTCCGGTAAAGCGGTTAACAGGCGGCAAAACTTTAATCGCCTGCGCAAATTACTCCGCGCTTACCGTCGTCACCACGCCGCTTTCGGCCACCATTGCGCTGATGACCCGCTGGCTGCTGGCGTTACGCACTTTCACCATCTCGCCTTTGCGGCCATTTTTCAGCGCCACGCCGGGCATCGAGGCGGTGATCCCCGCGCTCTGGTAAACAATCATCACCGGTTGATCGCGCCCGACCAGCACCGGAGACACGAGTTCTTCTTTGGTGATTGGCCTGCCGGGTTGCAGGGCGTGTTTACTGCTGAAACCAATCGCGTCATCGAGAACCATCAACACATCGCGGCGCTGGGCGCTGACGTTGTAGGGCTTAAGCTCCACATCATTCGCGGTGAGCGGCATATCGCGGGCAACCAGTGACTTCGTCATTACCACCGGCACCAGTACATCCGGGCGCACCGCCACGTTCATCTGCCAGCTTTGCGGACAACTAACGGTGAAGTTCATCCGGTTGAGGGCGATTTCCGCAGGCGAAGTCAGCGTGACGCCGGGTGTTTTAGTACAGGGCGCGGCGGTCGCAATCTGCGAGGGAATGTAGATCTTAAAGGTGTAGCGATAGTCATGCCACTGCCGCTGCTGCGCCAGCGATTCAATTTTTTGGCTCGCGGCATTCAGCACCTGGGCGTTGACTTGTTCCCGCGCGCTGTGTTGCACGGGATGGACGGCGGCGTAGCCCGGTAAGGCCAGCGCCAGGAGGAAGTAAAACTTCCGCCTGCAAAATTGAAAACTCATAAACCCTTTCTCATCAGTGACTTAAAAAATGGCATGGCGATTGCTTAGCGTATGCGGATTGAAGCAGGAGTGATGCAGGAAATGGGGATCAGTTTTCAGCAGGCATTGGGAGTACATCCGCAGGCAGTGAAGTTACGTCTTGAGAGGACCGAGCTACTGACTGCGAATCTGGCGAACGTCGATACGCCAAATTTCAAGGCTAAAGATATTGATTTTGCCAGGGAGATGCAACGGGCAAATAACGCGGCGGTGGATGTCCAGTACCGCGTGCCGATGCAGCCGTCGGAAGATGGCAACACCGTGGAACTGAACAGCGAACAGGCGCGGTTTTCACAAAATAGTATGGATTATCAAAGCAGTTTGACCTTTCTGAATCTGCAAATCAGCGGCATCAGAGAGGCCATTGAAGGGAAATAAGCATGTCATTTACTGATATCTATCAGATTTCCGGCTCGGCGATGACGGCGCAAACGCTACGTCTGAATACCGTTGCCAGTAACCTGGCGAATGCCAATGCGCCCGCCAGCAGCGAGGCGCAGGCGTATAAAGCGCGCAGCCCGGTGTTTGCCGCGGTGTATCACCACAGCCTGCTGGCGGGTACACATCGTCATGCCATTGACGGTGCCAGCGTGCAGGTACAGGACGTGCTGCAAACCGGCGGGGCGGTGAAACGCTATGAACCGCATTCTCCGCTCGCCGACGCCAACGGTGACGTCTGGTATCCCGACGTCAACGTGGTGGAGCAGATGGCGGACATGATGTCGGCCTCGCGCGATTTCGAAACCAACGTCGATGTGCTCAACAACGTGAAAAGTATGCAGCAAAGTTTGCTGAAACTGGGAGAAGCCTGATGAATACCCTCGCGCTGAATGCGCAATCGCCGCAGCCAACGGCCACGCAGGAAAGCAGTAATGTGGCGGCCAGTGACACGCAAAGCAGCAGCGATAGCTCGCCCGTCGATACCTTCCTGACGCTGTTTGTCGCCGAGATCCAAAACCAGGACCCGACCGACCCGACCGACGCCACCGAATATATCGACCAGCTGTCGTCGATGGCGCAGGTGGCGATGATGGAAGAGATGAGCGTGCAGGCCAACACCAACGCGGTGCTGATGAGCAACATTCAGGTGATGGCGCTCGGTAACCTGGTGGGCGACGACATTATGGTGCAGACCACCGCCTTGCAGGTGAGCGGCCAGACCATTAATGGTCGCGCTACGCTGGACGACGCCTGTACCACCGCCGATCTCCACTTTACCGATGCCGCAGGCGATGACTACACCGTCTCGCTGATCCCGCAAGGGAGTTCGTCCGTCGGGCCAGGCCAGGTGGATTTCTCGGTGAATCCCGCGGATTACGGTATCCCGCCGGGCGATTACGACGTCTCGGTGGTCACCAACACCGGGGAAGAAGAGGTGCCGATTGAAGTCTCCGGCGAAGTGGAAGATGTGCGCATCCCGCTCGACGGCAGCTCTCCGGTGCTCAACGTTGCAGGCGTCGGCGAAGTGCCGTTCACCATGATTAGCCAGTTTGGCGTACCCGATGCCGACAGTGATGTGGCCTGATTTTGTAGGCCGGATAAGGCGTTCACGCCGCATCCGGCAAAACAACGAGCACGCTGTCAAAATTTGAATTAACAGGAAGACACAATGAGTTATGAAATTGCCGCGACGGGGCTGAATGCCGTTAACGAACAGCTGGACGGGATCAGTAACAACATCGCCAACGCCGGAACGGTGGGCTATAAGTCGATGACTACCCAGTTTTCAGCTATGTATGCCGGAAGCCAGGCGATGGGTGTCAGCGTGGCGGGCACGGCGCAAAGTATTTCGCGCGGCGGTTCGCTGGTCTCCACCGGCAACGCGCTGGATCTGGCGATTAACGACGACGGCTTTTTTGTTACCTGCGACAGCGCGGGCAACATTTCCTACACCCGCGCCGGATCGTTTGAAACCGACAAAAACGGCTATATTGTCAACGCCTCGGGCGCTTATTTGCAGGGCTATCCGGTCGATGACACTGGCACTCTGCAAACCGGTACGGTCACCGATATCCAGATCAAAACCGGCAATATCCCGGCGCAGGCCAGCAGCAGCCTGACTTTTACCGCCAACTTCGATGCCAGCGACGACGCTATCGATCGCACAACCGTACCGTTCGACGCCACCAACAGCAGCTCGTACACCGACAGCTACACCACCACGGTGTATGACTCATTAGGCAACGAACATTCGGTATGCCAGTACTTCACCAAAACCAGCGACAACACTTGGGAAGTGCAGTACACCTTCGACGGTCAGCAGCAGACCGGCGTTCCGGCGACGACGTTAACCTTCGACCCGAACACCGGGAAGCTGACCTCTCCAACCACGCCGCAGACCATTGAATTTCAAACCGACGCTGCCGCACCCATCGACTTAACCGTTGATTACTCGACCTGTACGCAATACGGCTCGGACTTCTCGGTCACCACCAATGCCGCCAACGGCTACGCCTCCGCAACGCAAAACGGCGTGCAGGTTGATGACGATGGCAAAGTTTACGCCACCTACAGCAACGGCGAGCGCATGTTGCAGGGGCAGGTGGTGCTGGCGACTTTCCCGAATGAAAACGGCCTTGAAGCGGTAAGCGGCACCGCGTGGGTACAAACCGGGGAATCCGGCACCCCGCTGATTGGCGTTCCTGGCTCCGGCACTTGCGGCACGCTCTCATCGGGCGTGCTCGAAAGCTCTAACGTCGATATCACCAGCGAACTGGTCAACCTGATGACCGCCCAGCGTAACTATCAGGCCAACACCAAAGTTATCGCCACCAGCACGCAGCTCGATGACGCGCTGTTCCAGGCAATGTAATGGACCGCCTGATTTATACCGCCCTGAGCGGTGCTTCTCAGACCCTGTATGAGCAGCAAATTAGCGCCAACAACCTGGCGAACGTCAACACCAATGGTTTTCGCGCCGATATGGCAATGGCAACCAACGACAAGGTGAAAGGCGGCGGCTTCGACACGCGCTATATGGCGCAGGAAGGGGCCAGCGGCGTGAACGACAGCACGGGTGTTGCGGAGAAAACCGAACGCCCGCTGGACGTGGCGATTCAGGGCGCGGGTTACATTGCGGTGCAGGATAAAAACGGTAACGAAGTCTATACCCGCAACGGCAACATTCAGCAGGACGACCAGGGGCAACTGACCATCGACGGCAATCTGGTGCTGGGGGATAACGGGCCGATCATTCTGCCGCCGAACGCCATTGCTTCGTTTGGCAGCGACGGCACGCTGTCGGTGACGCCCGATGACGGCGATGTGACCGCGACGATGGATATCGATCGCCTGAAGCTGGTGGATATCCCGGTGGCTAACCTGGAGAAAAATGCTGAAGGGATGCTGGTGACTGCCGACGGCGTACCGGCCCAGCGCGATGAAAATATCAAAGTCAGCGGCGGTTTTCTCGAAGGCAGCAACGTCTCAGCGGTGAGCGAAATGATGTCGTCCATCGCCATGAACCGCCAGTTTGAAGCGCAGATCAAGATGATGAAAACCGCCGAAGATATCAGCGACGCGGGCAACCGCTTATTGCGCGGCTCGTAACCGCACATCGTAGGCCGGATAAGGCGTTCACGCTGCATCCGGCAACCGCGGCCCAAAAATAACACGGAATTTACCACCATGAACGCAGCATTATGGATCAGCAAAACCGGCCTCTCGGCGCAGGATGCTGAAATGAGCGCGATTGCCAACAACATCGCCAACGTTAATACCACCGGCTTCAAGCGCGACCGGGTGATGTTTCAGGATCTGTTCTACCAGACCCAGGAAGCGCCGGGCGCGATGCTCGACCAGAACAACATCATGCCGACCGGGCTGCAATTCGGTAGCGGCGTGCGCATTGTCGGCACCCAGAAAACCTTCACCGAAGGCAACGTCGAAACCACCGACAACGCGATGAATGTCGCCATTATGGGGCAGGGATTTTTGCAGGTGCAAAAGGCCAACGGCGATATCGCCTATACCCGCGACGGCAATTTGCAGGTGAACGCCGACGGCGTACTGACCAACTCGCAGGGCTTGCCGTTGCAGCCGGAAATCGACGTTCCGGCGGGGGCCACCAACGTCGCGTTTGGTGAGGATGGCACAGTGACGGCGATCTTACCCGGCGACAGCGACGCGACCGAGTTAGGGCAACTGACGCTGGTTAACTTCGCCAACCCGGCGGGGCTTTCCGCCGAGGGCGACAACCTGTATCTGGAAACCGCCGCCAGCGGTCAGCCGACAGAAGGTGTGCCGGGCGAAGATGGGCTTGGCACTTTGCAGGACAACGCACTGGAAGGCTCGAACGTGGATATCGTCAACGAAATGGTGGCGATGATTACGGTGCAACGCGCGTACGAGATGAACGCCAAAATGGTGTCGGCGGCGGACGATATGTTGCAGTACATCAGCCAGACGCTGTAAGGCGAAATGTCGGATGCGACGCTGACGCCCTTGTAGGCACGATAAGCGAGTGGACGGTGCACGTAGTTTGGTTGATTAACCGTTAGTAAACCGTCCACACGCGCATCGGGCAATGTGCACACGCTTGTTGTCGGATGCGACGCTGACGCGTCTTATCCGACCTACAAAAGCGCATAACTTACTGTATTTAAACAGGCAGAACGTGAAAAATTATCTCTGGCTGGTGGCGCTGCTTCCCCTGCTTAGCGGGTGTGAATCGCAGGCCATTCTGGTCAAAAAAGACGACGCATACTTTGCGCCACCGAAAACCGAAGCACCGCCTCCGGCAGACGGGCGTGCTGGCGGTGTATTTGAAACTGGCTACAACTGGTCGCTGACCGCCGATCGGCGGGCTTATCGCGTGGGCGATATCCTGACGGTGATCCTCGAAGAATCCACCCAGTCGAGCAAACAGGCGAAAACCAACTTCGGTAAAAGCAACACCGTCGATATCGGCGCACCGACCATTTTTGGTCACACCAAAGATAAGCTTTCCGGCTCTATCGACGCCAACCGCGACTTTGACGGCAGCGCCACTTCCCAGCAGCAGAACAGCCTGCGCGGGGAGATCACCGTGTCCGTCCACGCGGTGCAGCCCAACGGCATCCTGGAAATTCGCGGCGAAAAATGGCTGACCCTCAACCAGGGCGATGAGTACATCCGTTTAAGCGGCCTTGTGCGCGCCGACGACATCCAGAACGACAACTCGGTTTCCTCCCAGCGGATCGCCGATGCCCGCATCTCCTATGCCGGACGCGGCGCGTTAAGCGACGCCAATGCCGCAGGCTGGCTGACGCGGCTGTTTAACCATCCTCTGTTCCCGATCTAATGCCGGAGAGTGCAATGCAAAACTGGATAAAAACGGTGGTGGTAGCCGTAAGTCTGACGCTGCCCGGCGTGGCGCTGTCGCAATCGCTGGAGTCGCTGGTCAACGTACAAGGTGTGCGTGAAAACCAACTGGTCGGCTACAGCCTGGTGGTCGGCCTTGACGGCACTGGCGATAAAAACCAGGTCAAATTCACCAACCAGACCATCACCAATATGCTGCGCCAGTTTGGCGTGCAGTTGCCGAATAAAATCGACCCGAAGGTGAAAAACGTCGCCGCAGTGGCGGTAAGTGCCACGTTGCCGCCAATGTACTCGCGCGGGCAGACCATTGATGTCACCGTTTCGTCGATTGGCGATGCGAAAAGTATTCGCGGCGGCACTTTATTGCTTACGCAGTTGCACGGCGCGGATGGCGAGGTTTATGCCCTGGCACAGGGCAGCGTGGTGGTGGGTGGGATGAACGCCACCGGGGCCAGCGGTTCGAGCGTAACGGTTAATACGCCAACCGCCGGGTTAATTCCCAACGGCGCGACGGTGGAGCGCGAGATCCCCAGCGATTTTCAGATGGGCGATACCATCACCCTCAACCTGAAACGCCCGTCGTTTAAAGATGCTAACAACATTGCGGCGGCGATTAACGCCTCGTTTGGCGGCATTGCCACCGCGCAGAGTTCCACCAATGTTACCGTGCGCGCGCCCACCAGCCCCGGCGCGCGGGTGGCGTTTATGTCGCAACTGGACGATGTACAGGTGCAGGCGGAGAAAATCCGCGCCCGCGTGGTGTTTAACTCGCGTACCGGCACGGTGGTGATGGGCGATGGCGTTGCGCTGCACGCGGCGGCGGTGTCGCACGGTAGTTTGACCGTTTCGATTAACGAAACCAGCAACGTCAGCCAGCCGAATGCCTTTGCGGGTGGGCGCACGGCGGTTACGCCGCAGAGCAATATCGCGGTGAATCATGCCCGTCCGGGCGTGGTGAGTTTGCCGGAGTCGAGCAGCCTGAAAACGCTCGTCAATGCGCTGAACAGTTTAGGCGCGACGCCGGACGACATTATGTCGATTTTGCAGGCGCTGCATGAGGCGGGCGCGCTGGATGCCGACCTGGAGGTGATCTGATGAAAGTGAACGCCAGCGGCGGGATTGACGGCAGCGACGCGTTAATGGGGCCGAAGGTTCAGGCCAATGATATCAAGCAGGCCGCCGAACAGTTTGAGGCGATTTTTTTACGCAACATGCTGAAAGAGATGCGGAAAACCAACGAGTTGTTTGATTCAAAAGATAACCCGTTTAACAGCGATTCGGTGCGCATGATGCAGGGGTTTTATGACGATGAGTTGTGTAACACCCTGGCGCAGCAGCACGGGATTGGCATTGCGGCGATGATTGTGAAGCAGTTGTCGCCGAAGCATAAATGAGCTTCGGCGTTCGGTGCACGATGCCTGATGCGACGCTGGCGCGTCTTATCAGGCCTACGAGTCGCCCGTATGTAGGCCGGATAAGGCGTCCACGCCGCATCCGGCGTTCGGCACCCGGTTTACGGAACTTAAGAATCCCCAACTTTACGCCGCTTTTAACCGGCACGATTTACCGGTAAGGATCCAACATGGACATGATTAACATCGGCTACAGCGGTGCATCAACCGCGCAGGTGGAGCTTAACGTCACGGCGCAAAACACCGCCAACGCCATGACCACGGGCTACACCCGTCAGGTGGCGGAGATCAGCACCATCGGTGCCAGCGGCGGTTCGCCGAACAGCGCCGGTAACGGCGTACAGGTCGACAGCATTCGCCGCGTCTCCAACCAGTATCAGGTGAATCAGGTGTGGTATGCCGCCAGCGATTACGGCTATTACAGCACCCAGCAGGGGTATCTCAGCCAACTGGAAGCGGTACTGAGCGACGATAACAGCAGCCTGAGCGGCGGCTTCGATAACTTCTTCGCCGCCCTTAACGAAGCAACCACCAGCCCCGATGATTCCGCCCTGCGCGAGCAGGTGATCAGTGAAGCCGGGGCGCTGTCGTTGCGTATTGATAACACGCTGGATTACATCGACTCGCAAAGCACGGAAATCATCAGCCAGCAGCAGGCGATGGTGTCGCAAATCAATACGCTCACCAGCGGCATCGCCAGCTATAACCAGCAAATCGCTCAGGCTGAAGCCAATGGCGATAACGCCTCCGCGCTGTACGACGCCCGCGACCAGATGGTGGAAGAACTCAGCGGGATGATGGATGTGCAGGTCAATATCGACGACCAGGGCAACTACAACGTTACCCTGAAAAACGGTCAGCCGCTGGTGAGCGGGCAGCAAAGTTCGACCATCGCGCTGGAAACCAACGCCGATGGCACGTCGACCATGTCGCTGACCTTCGCTGGCACCACCTCGACGATGACCACCGACACTGGAGGTTCATTAGGCGCACTGTTTGATTATCAAAACGATGTGCTGACGCCGCTGACCGACACCATCAACAGCATGGCGTCGCAGTTCGCCGATGCGGTCAACAACCAGCTGGCGCAGGGCTACGATCTCAACGGTAACCCCGGCGAGCCGCTGTTTATTTATGACGCCAGCAATGCCGATGGCCCGCTGACCGTTAACCCGAATATCACCGCCGATGAGCTGGCGTTTTCCAGTTCACCGGACGAAAGCGGCAACAGCGACAACCTGCAGGCGCTGATCAATATCTCCACCGAACCGCTGGAAATAGCCAACCTCGGCAGCGTGACGGTCGGGCAGGCGTGCTCGTCAATCATCAGCAATATCGGCATTTACAGTCAGCAAAACCAGACGGAAGTCGATGCCGCGTCCAATGTCTATTCCGCAGCGCAAAACCAGCAGAGCAGCGTCAGCGGCGTCAGCATGGACGAAGAGGCGGTGAACCTGATCACCTATCAACAAATTTATGAAGCCAATCTGAAAGTCATTTCCGCCGGGGCCGAGATTTTCGATTCGGTGCTGGAAATGTGCAGCTAAGCGGGAGCGCGAAAATGCGAGTAACTACCCAACAAACCTACGTCTCGATGACGCAAAGTTTTAATAATCTCTCTGGCGATCTGGCGCATGTTGTCGAGCAGATGGCAACCGGCAAGCAGATTTTGCAGCCGTCAGATGACCCGATCGCCGCCACGCGAATCACCCAGTTAAACCGCCAGCAGTCGGCGATTGAGCAGTATCAGAGCAATATCGACTCCGCGTCGGCGGGCTTAAGCCAGCAGGAGTCGATTCTCGATGGCGTCAACAACAGCCTGCTGGCGGTGCGTGACGACCTGCTGGAAGCGGCGAACGGCACCAATACCGCCGATTCGCTCGCAAGCCTCGGGCAGGATATTGAGTCGCTCACCGAATCGATGGTCGCGGCGCTCAATTATCAGGACGAAGACGGGCACTACGTGTTTGGCGGCACCATCAACGATCAGCCGCCGATTGTGGCGGTGGACAATGACGGCGATGGCGTCACCGACAGCTACAGCTACCAGGGCAACAGCGACCACCGCCAGACCACGGTGTCGAACGGCGTAGAAGTGGATACCAACGTGGCGGCGAGCGATTTCTTCGGTAGCAATTTAGACGTGCTCAACACGCTGAATTCGCTCTCTCAGGAGTTGCAAGACCCCAACGCTGACCCCGCCGATCCGCAGGTGCAGAGCGATATTCAGAACGCCGTTGATGTGGTGGATACCGCCTCGGACGACCTCAACGCCTCGATCGCGTCGCTCGGCGAGACGCAGAACACCATGTCGATGTTGAGCGATGCGCAGACCGATATCTCTACTTCTAATGATGAGTTGATTGGTTCATTACAGGATCTCGATTACGGCCCGGCGTCGATCACCTTTACCGGACTGGAAGTGGCAATGGAAGCTACCCTCAAGACTTACTCGAAAGTGAGTGAGTTGAATTTGTTCAGCGTTCTCTAACTCTTTCAGGAACAGTATGCAGGTCGGACTTACATCTTCGTCACTCGCCACCGGCGGCGCGCATAGCGCTGCGGTATCGTCGTCAACCGTTGCGCCCACTCAGGCGGTGCGGCAAAAACTCCCGGCGACGGCGAGTGAATATCCGGCCTCGCCGCTGATTACCACTCGCCCGCAGCGTTACAGCGTGCAGCTTAACGACCAGCTCACCACGTTGCAGCAGGCGGATCACTACCTCGGGCAACTGGAGCAGCAGTTACTCGATTATCGTCATAGCCAGCGTAAGGGTGGGCAAGCGCAGAGTACGGCGCTGATGCAGATGCTGGACAAACGCACCGCGCTTTCCGGCGGTGCGGTAGACCGCCAGTTGCAGCCAGTGTTGCAAGGGGAAGCGCGAGTGAGCTTTCACTCGCCGGAGCTGGCGAATCTGGTACACAATCCCACGCCGGGAACGTGCATGTTCAGCGTCTCTGACGGGCGGCAGACTCAGCTTTCGGCGGTGATGCTGTCTGAGGATGACAGCGCCGGGCAGTATCAGACGCGGCTGACCAACGCCCTGCGCCGCGTGGGCGTGCAGCTACATCAGCAAGCGGATGGCATCAGCTTCTCCACCACCGAAAAACAGTGGCCCCATATCGAACGTACCTTAAGCGTGCGCACCGATGGCGATAAGTCGGCGTTTATGCCGCTGAAAACTTTTGCCGAGCCGTCTGAGGCAGACCGTTTAGCTCAAAGCCTGCAACAGGGCGGTGCGGGAATTTCTCAGACGTTAGAAAGCATTAATCAGCAGCGTGCGCAGATGGCGGTACAGCAGGAAAAGGCGCGGCAGTTGATCGACGGCATGTCGCGCTTCCCGCAAACGGAAAACGCGGTGCAGGCGTCGGAAAACCTCGGCGGCGTGCTGGATAGCGCGAATCATAACTATCAGGTTTTATTGCAGGCGGTGAATGGTCAGGCGCGAATTTCCAGCCAGACGGTGAGGAATTTATTGGGGTAATTATCAGCCGGATAAGACGCGTTTAGCGTCGCATCCGGCATATATTGGCACTCATCAGCATTTCTGCAAAGTATTTAACAACTTCTCTAAATTCTGATACATCGCGCTATTAATATCGCTGTTCTGCCAGCCTTCCACATTAAAAGTTAATTGCCAGCTACCATTGCACTGGTTGCGCAGAACAATATCACTTTCCAGTCGGTTACGAACATATTTATAATAGGTTGTCATTGTCATATTATGCGCTGACAATAAATTATCAAGTTTGTCTTTCCCTGGTGCGAGGGTTTGTGACAGTAACGGTACGGAATTATTTTCTTTTCCAGAACTAAGGTGAAATATTTTTATTCTTGGACTGTTAATTGACTCTTTTACCAGTTGCGGGGCATCAGGTGTACTTTTCAAGTGTGAATACCCCACGGTCGAGCCAATAAATATAACAGCCGCGGCTAACGCTAGCCCCATTATTACTTTATGTTTTTTTCTAACAGTCACAGGCGGTGTTGTAGAAGATATCTCTTCTGGTACTGTTTCCTGTATCTGGTCGGTAATAATCAGTTTTTTTGCAGGCGATGAGTCCGGCAAAGACACATACTCTTTATTGCATAAGTAACCTTTCTTCGGAATTGTTTTAATAATGTTCTGTTGTTTGCCATCATCATCGATAGCAACGCGCAACGCATGGATCGCCGTCGGCAGGCTGTTTCCGCCGACAATGCGGTTCTTCCATACTTCGGCACATAAATAAGATCGCGATAAAACCACATCGGCATTTTTTGCTAATGTTTCCAGCAAAATAAAATGGTATTCGCCGAGACGACGTGTTTCACCCGTTTCGCAATGTATTAAGGCATTAAGCGACGGGTCCATCCGCCAGTTGTTGATAATAATACTCATAGTTGAGTTTACCTTAGCAAGGGATAAATGTTTCCTGATAGTGCTTTGCATAAAGCACAGTCTTATACGTCCCTGAGAAGATGATTTTTCTGCGTGATAACTAATATTTTATGGTAATAGGATTATTCTTAATCACTATATGGCGTGGAAATGTAACGAAATGACAGGACAGGTACAATAGCCAAATGTGTACTATTTGCAACGCAATGTAAATTTTGGCATCAGTACATTGAGAAGAAAACGCGTTAATTGATGGTAATCTTAACTATATCAAGCGTTTGATAAAGACATATTTTGATACCTGGCCATGTGGCAGATATTGCTAATAATCTTTTTATCTGAATTTAAACTCTGCTTTTTTTAGCTAAAAGTGGCATCAGATAAATCACAGTGAAATTTTTTTAACGGCGGTTTTAAGTTTGCTCCTTAGGTGTCGTTTTTACAGGGTATCGAAACGAAAACGATTAATCCCAAGGAGCAGTATCATGTTATCTATTAACACCAATAACGCCTCAATGGCCGCCGTTAATGCAATCAGCAAAAGCAGCTCTTCTTTGTCTACATCTATGGAACGCCTGGCGACAGGTAACCGGATTAACTCTTCTGCCGATGACGCCGCAGGCAAACAAATTGCTAACCGTCTGACAGCACAGTCCAGCGGTATGGGCGTGGCGCTGAGCAACATCAATGACGCAACCGCGATGCTGCAAACCGCCGATAGTATGTTCGATGAAATGTCTGATGTGCTGGGTCGTATGAAAGACCTGTCAACTCAGGCAGCGAACGGCACCTACAGCGACGACGATCTGCAGGCGATGCAGGACGAATACGACGAACTGGGTCAGCAGATGTCTGACATGCTGCAAAACACCACTTACGGCGGCACCAACCTGTTCGGTGTTTCCGGTACCAGCAACACCGGTACTGACGGTCTGTTCCAGAGCGCGGTAACTTTCCAGGTGGGCGCGGAGTCTTCCGACACCATGACCGTGAACATCTCCAGCCAACTGAACACGCTGGTGACCGATCTTTCTGCTATCAGCAACTCCTTTAGCGCGGATCAGGCAGACACCACGGGTACTGCAGGTGTTTCTGGCGGTACTGAGCTGACCGCGTCTGGCTCGGCTAACCAGATGATCACCAGCATCTCTACCGCGATGGATGACGTTTCGCAGATCCAGTCCAAGCTGGGTGCGTCTATCAACCGTCTGAACGACACCGCCAACAACCTGACCAGTATGCAGGACAACACCGAAGTCGCTATCGGTAACATTATGGATACCGACTACGCGACGGAAGCGTCCAATATGACCAAACAGCAGGTGCTGATGCAGACTGGCATCACCATGCTGAAACAGTCCAACAGCATGTCCAGCATGGTTTCCAGCCTGCTGCAGTAATGGCGGACTTGCCGGATGCGGCGTAAACGCCTTATTCGGCCTACGAACAACACCGCCTGCGGGCGGTGTTGTGCTTTCTGCGGCAGGCTTTTTTCCGCCAGACCGGAAACGCCATTTCCGCCTGTTTTTTAATCTATTGATTATTCACATAAAAAATATTGGCACGCCTTTTGCCAATAACCTGACATCGTTATCCGGAGTCATCAATGATCAACCCAAGAACCATTGCGCAAGAAATCGCGTATGCGGATGTCGCCACTCAGGCGGCAAACTTGCAGGAGAAGCAAACAGAGCTGGATGCTGAAAGCAGCGGCCTGGATTCGCTCAGTTCAGCGTTGAGCGATTTTCAGAGCGCCGTTGACGCGCTGAACAGCGATACCGACGGCCCGGTGACGTTTGCCGCCACCAGCAATAATGACTCGGCGACCGTTTCCGCCAATTCCCAGGCGCAGGCGGGAAGCTACTCATTTTTCGTTGAGCAACTGGCACAGGGGCAGCAAACCACGTTCAGTATGGGCGACGACGCCTTTTCCGCCACCGGCACTTTTGAACTGACGATGGGCGACAGCACCATGGATATCGATCTGTCGGCGGCAGATCAGAATGGTGACGGCGACGGTTTTATCGACGCCAGTGAACTGGTGAATGCGATTAACGACTCCGATGATAATCCGGGCGTGTCGGCGGCGCTGGTAAAAACCGACGGCACCACAACGATTATGCTCACCTCGGATAGCACCGGGGCGTAGAGCGCGTTTTCGGTGAGCGTAACGGGGCATGATGCCAGCAACGATAGCACCAGCGCGCCCGTTGCCACGGATGTTTCCTCCGCTCAGGACGCGATTATTCATCTTGGCAGCGCCACGGGGCCTGAGATCACCAACAGCAGCAATACGTTTGATGATGTGATCCCCGGTGTCACCATGACTTTCACCGAAGTCAGCGATTCTGACAGCGATCTCACTACCTTTAACATCAGCGAAGATTCCAGCGCCAGCCAGGAGAAAGTACAGACCTTTGTCGATGCCTATAACACCTTGATTGATACGGTTGATTCGCTAACCACCCACGGTGATGACAGTACCAGCGCCGGGGTATTTGCAGGCGACGCCGGACTCAGTTCACTGGCGAACCAGCTCGATGACATCGCCCATGCCAGCTACAACGGCGTGTCGATTGTTGACTATGGCATCACCCTCGATTCTCACGGCCACTTACAGATTGACTCCGACCAGTTCAACGACGAAATGGCGAAAAATCCTGACGGTCTGACCTCTATTTTCGTTGGCGACAACAGCATGGTGGCGCAGATGGACGACCTTATTAACACCTACACGGACTCCAGCAACGGCATCATCACCCTGCGCCAGCAGAACATTGACGATCAGATGAGCAAAATTCAGGACGAAGGCGATCAGCTTACCGATACCTATAACGCCAACTACGACCGTTATCTCGAGGAGTACACCAACACGCTGGTCGAGGTGTACACCATGAAAGCCAGCATGGCGGCATTCGCGTAACTCAGAAGGAATATCCCTAAATATGTACCAAGTACAGGACGGCTATTCGCAATATAAAGAGATCGATCTCGCGGCGCGTACTGCGGCGGCATCGCCTCTGGAACTGGTGCTGGTGCTGTTTTCTGGCCTGATGGACGAACTGGAACGCGCCAAAAGCCATATTGAAGGGCGGCGTTTCGAGAAGAAAGCCCAGAGCATCAATAAATGCATCGACATTCTCAATGCGCTCACCAGTTCGCTGGAGTTTGAAACTGGCGGCGAGCTGGTGGTCAACCTTTCGCGACTCTATGACCACTGCGTTTACCGATTGTATGAGGCCAGCGGCGAACTGTCGGCAGAGAAAATCGATGAAGTGATGCTGATCTTAAGCAACCTGCGCGAAGGCTGGGAAGGGCTTTCGGGCAAGCTGGGTTAAGACGATGGAAAAACAACGCAGGCAACTTTTCGCACTGGTCGAGGCGATGAATGAAGCTCTCGACAAGCAACGCTGGCGACGCCTTCCAGCACTGCATCAGCAGTTGATACGCCAGTTTCACGATTACGCGGCGGCGGAAACCGACGCGGCGCAGTTGTGTGCGGTGAAGGCGCGACTGTACGGCGCGTTTAATGCCCTGATTAAACGGCGCGAGCAGCGCGCAGAAGTGTTGAAGGCGCGTATGGAACAGCATCAGCGGCATCAGGAAGGTGTGCTCGCCTACTCAATTGTTAATTTACTTTCGGAGAAGTCATGAATCCGGCATTGCTTGCCACGCTCGGAACGCTTGCGGAAACCGCTTCGTTGAAGGCGGATATTTTACCGCCGGTGAGCGGTGAAAACGCGCCCGCGTTTACCCTGCCGAAAATGGCGGTCGCGGCGGTGGCGGAGCGCGTTCATAGCGCTAAAACCAGTCAGCAACAAGCGACGCGCCCGCAGGAGAACGATCCGGTGGCGATGCAGGCGCTAATGGCGCTGTTACTTCCGCAACCTGCCGCGCCGCATCAGGACACGCCGCAGCCGCGAAACGTCGCAACATCGCCGGTTATCCAGCAATTGACGAAAGCGGTGGTGCAAAACGCGCCGCAACGCCCGACGCAACAGCAGGAACTCACGCCGTTGCCGCCGCAGTTGCAGGAACTGATCAGTCAGTTGCCGCAGGCGAAGCCCGAACAGCAGGCCAGATTAGCGACTTACGCCAGTGAAGATTTACATGCCATTGCGCCGACGCAGCCGCGCGTCTCAACACAGCCAGCTCGCCCGAAACCTGAACTAACCCGTGTGACCGCGCGCCCGCAGGTCGAGCGTAAAACGGAAAAAGTGCCGGACAGCGAACCAGTTATTGCGCGTGCGGTGTTGCAGGTTAAGACGCCGGAGCTGGTCAGCGATCATCAGGAGATTGTCGCCAAACCAGCCACGCTTTCGATGGATGAACTGGGCGAAAAACTGACGACGCTGTTGAAAGATCAGATCCACTTTCAGCTCAACAAACAACAGCAGATCTCCACCATCCGTCTCGATCCACCGTCGCTTGGCAAGCTCGAGATCGCCGTACAACTCGACAACGGCAAACTGATGGTGCACATCGGCGCGAACCAAAGTGAAGTTTGCCGCGCGTTACAGCAGTTTAGCGACGATCTCCGCCAGCATCTGACGGCGCAAAATTTTATGGAGGTGAACGTACAGGTTTCCTCCGAAGGGCAGTCGCAGCAACAACAACAGTCGGGCCATCAGCAGGAAGAGGTGAGTGCTGCCTTACAGCTTGATGATGCGCCTCAATTTCAACAGAACGAATCCGTTTTGATCAAAGTGTAAAGGCAATATGAAGAAAATCGTGGTGGCGGGCGTGGTCAGCGCCGTTCTGGCGTTGGTGGTGGGGGCCGGAGCTGGATGGGGTGTCTGGCATCATTATGCCGGAAAAGGAAAACCGACTGCCGCCGCGCAGACGGAAACGGTGGAAACCCTGGATGAGAGCAAAAGCGTGTTTGTGACGTTGCCGGAAACCATTGTCACGCTGCATGACAATAACGGCGCGGACCATTATTTGTCGGCGGAATTAGTGATGGTGGTCGCCAGTGACAAAGAAGCGGAAAAAATAAAACATCAGGAGCCGCTGTATCAAAGTATTGCGGTTGAATGCCTGACGGAAATGAAATTTGAAGATTTGCGTGGCATGAAAATATCCGCCATCCGCAAACTCATTTCTGACGCGTTAAAGAAAGATCTTCAGCGTCGCAAAATGAGCGCACCGTATAAGGATTTGCTGGTGAAAAAAGTGGTCTTCCAGTAATCACCAGGCGGATATAAACATGCTACAGGATGTATTCGAGTCAGAAGAATTTGCTGCCGCGCCGGTATTAACCCCGCAGCAGGAGAGCCACTACTTGCAGGCCTATTTACCGTTGGTGCGTAAAGTGGTGCGGCAACTTGCCCCGCAGTGTAATTGCATTATTGATCGTCAGGATATGGAACAAACGGCGTTAATGGGGCTGCTTAATGCCATCCGCCGCTACGGGCTGCCGGACGAAGGTTTTGCGGGCTATGCTGTGCACCGTATTCGCGGCGCGATCCTGGATGAGCTGCGCGCTCTCGACTGGCGACCGCGCCAGCTGCGACAGAAATATCATCAGATGAAAGATCTGATTCGCGAAACGCGCAAAAAACTGGGGCACGAACCGGAGTGGTCAGAACTGGCCGTGGAAGGGATCTCGCATGAAGATTATCTCGAATATCAGCAACTGGAAGGGGCGGAAACGCTCGCCAGCCTGGACGAACTGCTGAACGGCGAAGGGCCTGGCATTCTGCTTGCTGGCAGGGAGCTGGAAGATCAGTTTGTCACCCAGCAAATGTTGCAACAGGCGCTTTCACAATTAAGCGAAAAAGAGCAACTGATCCTCTCCATGTATTACCAGCATGAGATGAATCTCAAAGAGATTGCGCTGGTATTAGGGCTAACCGAGGCCCGAATTTGTCAACTGAATAAACAGATCGCGCAGAAAATTCGTGATTTTGTCTATCCGAATTAAAGTGAAGAAATCATGCAAAAAATATTAGGTTTACTGGTGGTGCTCGGCTGCGTATTTGGCGGTTATTTTGAAGCGGGCGGGCAATTAGTGGCTATCTGGCAACCGGCGGAAATGATCATTATTTTGGGTGCCGGTTTCGGGGCGATGATTATTGGTAACCCGAAACATGTGCTGAAAGAGATTGCCCATCAAATTAAAGGCGTGATCAGTAAAAAACAGCTCGGGCCGGAGTTTCAGCGTCAGCTATTAATGTGCCTGTATGAGTTGCTCGAAATGGTGCAAAACGGTGGTCTGCGCATGCTGGATCAACATATTGAGCAACCGGAAGAGAGCACCATTTTCCAGAAATACCCGCTGGTGTTAACCCAGAAGCGGCTGGTGACCTTTATTGCCGATAACTTTCGCCTGATGGCGATGGGTAAAATCGACGCCCATGAACTGGAAGGCATTCTCGATCAGGAACTGGACACTGCGGAAGAGTCGCTGCTCACGCCGTCGCGCTCGCTGCAACGTACCGCCGAAGCGATGCCGGGATTTGGTATTTGTGCAGCAGTGCTGGGGATCATCATCACCATGCAGTCGATTGACGGCTCTATTGCCCTGATCGGCCTGAAAGTGGCGGCAGCGCTGGTGGGGACGTTTTTAGGCGTCTTTATCTGCTACTGCCTGATGGACCCGCTCGCCAACGCCATGGAACAACAGGCGCGGGCAGAACATTCTTTGCTGGAATGCGTGCGTACCGTGCTGGTGGCGCAGGCAGGCGGCAAACCGACGCTGCTGGCGGTGGATGCCGGGCGTAAGCTGCTGCATCTGGCATCTAAACCGACCTTCGCCAACCTCGACGCGTGGGTGAATGCGATGCTGGAGCAAGAATAAGCATGAGAAAGACGGGCAACCGCCGCGATCGTGGGGCAAAAACCACCATCGTCCGGCGGCAGATCAAAAAGAATCATGCCGGGCATCACGGCGGGGCGTGGAAGGTGGCGTTCGCCGACTTTACTTTGGCAATGATGGCGCTGTTTATGACGCTTTGGATTGTCAACAGCGTCAGTAAATCCGAGCGTGAAAGCATTATCGCCGCGCTGCACGGGCAGTCGATTTTCAACGGTGGCGGGTTGTCGCCGTTAAATAAAATCAGCCCGTCTCATCCGCCAAAACCTGCCACCGTGGCGGTGCCGGAAGAGACGGAGAAAAAAGCGCGCGACGTCAACGAGAAAACGGCGCTGCTGAAGAAGAAATCCGCCACCGAGCTTGGTGAGCTGGCAACCAGTATCAACACCATTGCCCGTGATGCGCATATGGAAGCGAATCTGGAGATGGAGATTGTCCCGCAGGGATTACGCGTGCTGATTAAAGACGACCAGAATCGCAATATGTTCGAACGCGGCAGCGCGCAGATTATGCCGTTCTTTAAAACGCTGCTGGTGGAGTTAGCGCCAGTGTTCGACTCGCTCGATAATAAAATTATTATTACCGGGCATACCGATGCGATGGCCTACAAAAACAATATCTACAACAACTGGAACCTTTCGGGTGACCGCGCGCTTTCGGCTCGTCGAGTGCTGGAAGAGGCCGGAATGCCGGAAGATAAAGTGATGCAGGTAAGCGCAATGGCGGACCAGATGCTGCTGGATGCCAAAAATCCGCAAAGCGCGGGCAATCGGCGTATTGAGATTATGGTGCTGACCAAAAGTGCGTCCGATACGCTGTATCAATACTTTGGTCAGCATGGGGATAAAGTGGTGCAGCCGCTGGTGCAAAAGCTGGATAAGCAGCAGGTGCTTTCGCAGCGAACGCGCTAAATGCTGAATCTTTACGCATTTCTCAAACCCTGAAATCACTGTATACTTTACCAGTGTTGAGAGGTGAGTAATGCGTAAAATCATTCATGTGGATATGGACTGCTTTTTCGCCGCAGTGGAGATGCGCGACAATCCCGCCCTGCGCGATATCCCTATTGCTATTGGCGGCAGCCGCGAACGTCGGGGGGTGATCAGCACCGCCAATTATCCCGCGCGTAAATTTGGCGTACGCAGCGCTATGCCGACAGGGATGGCGCTCAAATTATGCCCACATCTCACCTTGCTTCCGGGGCGCTTTGACGCCTACAAAGAAGCCTCAAATCATATCCGTGAAATCTTCTCGCGCTACACCTCGCGCATTGAACCGTTGTCACTGGATGAGGCTTATCTCGATGTCACCGATAGCGTCCATTGCCACGGTTCTGCGACCCTCATCGCCCAGGAAATCCGCCAGACGATTTTCAGCGAGCTGCAACTGACGGCGTCTGCGGGCGTGGCACCAGTAAAGTTTCTCGCCAAAATCGCCTCCGACATGAATAAACCCAACGGCCAGTTTGTGATTACGCCGGCAGAAGTTCCGGCATTTCTGCAAACCTTACCGCTGGCAAAAATTCCCGGTGTTGGCAAAGTCTCAGCGGCAAAGCTGGAAGCGATGGGGCTGCGGACCTGCGGTGATGTACAAAAGTGTGATCTGGTGATGCTGCTTAAACGCTTTGGCAAATTTGGCCGCATTTTGTGGGAGCGTAGTCAGGGGATTGACGAACGCGATGTTAACAGCGAACGGTTGCGAAAATCCGTCGGCGTGGAACGCACGATGGCGGAAGATATTCATCACTGGTCTGAATGTGAAGCGATTATCGAGCGGCTGTATCCGGAACTTGAACGCCGTCTGGCAAAGGTAAAACCTGATTTACTGATTGCTCGCCAGGGGGTGAAATTAAAGTTCGACGATTTTCAGCAAACCACCCAGGAGCACGTCTGGCCGCGGCTGAATAAAGCTGACTTAATCGCCACCGCGCGTAAAACCTGGGATGAACGCCGCGGCGGGCGCGGTGTGCGACTGGTGGGGCTGCATGTGACGTTGCTGGATCCGCAAATGGAAAGACAACTGGTGCTGGGATTATGAATAACATACAAATAAGAAACTATCAGCCTGGCGATTTTCAGCAACTATGCGCTATTTTCATTAGAGCGGTTATGATGACCGCCAGTCAGCATTATTCACCACAACAAATTGCCGCCTGGGCGCAGATTGACGAATCTCGCTGGAAGGAGAAACTCGCGAAATCACAAGTGCGGGTTGCAGTCATTAATGCACAACCGGTTGGTTTTATTTCCCGCATTGAACATTATATCGATATGTTATTTGTTGACCCTGAATACACCCGCCGTGGGGTTGCCAGCGCTTTGTTAAAACCTTGGATTAAGTCTGAATCCGAACTTACAGTGGACGCAAGCATAACCGCAAAACCTTTTTTTGAACGTTATGGTTTTCAGACAGTTAAGCAGCAGCGCGTTGAATGCCGGGGAGCGTGGTTTACTAATTTTTATATGCGATATAAACCGCAACATTAAATCCAGCTTGCAATGAAAATAACGCCCGCCTGGTATGTGCGCGTTTTCTTATTCCACAAACTGCAAGGAGGTAAATCATGACAAATCCTTTATCAATGACTCTTTGCAGACCTTTCCAGGATTAATTCTTTTTTTCTTGCCCTGGATTCGTCTGCCATTTCCTGATTTTTATATTTATATACTCTAAATAATTCGAGTTGCAGGAAGGCGACAAGCGAGTGGATCCCCTGGAGCTTACATAAGTAAGTGACTGGGGTGAACGAACGCAGTCGCAGTACATGCAACTTGAAGTATGACGAGTATAAATGGAATGGTACATGGGCAAATATATTCGTCCCTTATCCGATGCGGTATTTACCATCGCATCTGATGACCTGTGGATCGAGAGTTTAGCGATCCAACAATTACACACCACGGCAAATTTACCCAACATGCAGCGCGTAGTGGGGATGCCAGATTTACACCCCGGACGCGGCTACCCGATTGGCGCAGCGTTCTTCTCTGTTGGTCGTTTTTACCCGACAAGACGTCGCGGTAACGGTGCTGGAAACAGAAACGGGCCGCTACTCTGACACGCTGCGTTCGGCGCTGGTTTCTCTGGATGGCGATAACGCATGGGCATTAAGCGAAAGCTGGTGTGGCACTATTCAGTGGATTTGTCCGAGTCCGTATCGGCCTCATCATGGGCGCAAAAACTGGTTTCTGGGCATTGGGCGTTTTACCGCTGATGAGCAGGAACAATCGGATGCAATCCGTTATGAGACGCTGCGTTCGTCGGGGCCGGGCGGTCAACATGTCAATAAAACCGACTCGGCGGTACGCGCCACGCATCTGGCATCCGGTATTAGCATGAAGGTTCAGTCAGAGCACAGCCAGCATGCTAACAAACGGCTGGCGCGATTGCTGATTGCCTGGAAGCTGGAGCAACAGCAACAGGAAAATAGCGCGGTGCTGAAATCACAGCGGCGAATGTTCCATCACCAGATTGAACGTGGCAACCCGAGACGGACATTTACAGGGATGGCTTTTATCGAAGGATAATGAAGGATGAAACTGCCGGAAGGCGATTAAACGCCATCCGGCAGCAAATCAAATAATTACTTCGCCGGAATTTCTTTCAGCAGTTCAGTCAGCAGTGTCCAGTAATGACCTACGCTTTCGATGTGAACTTGCTCATCCGGAGAGTGTGGACCGGTGATTGTTGGCCCGATAGAAACCATGTCCATTTCCGGATACGGTTTTTTGAACAGACCACATTCCAGGCCCGCGTGGATAATCTGGATGTTCGGCGTCTTGTTGAACAGGCGCTGATAGGTTTCACGTACCAGATGCATCACCGGAGAATTAGCGTCCGGCTGCCAGCCAGGATATGCGCCTTTCGCTTCGGTTTTCGCGCCAGCCAGTTTACCCAGCGAATCCAGCATGCTCACCACGTAGTCTTTACCGCTGTCGATCAGAGAACGGATTAGGCAGTGAATTTCTACGTTATTGTCAGTCATGGTCACCACACCGACGTTCAGGGAGGTTTCAACCACGCCTTTGGCTACATCGGAGTTGCGGATCACACCGTTCGGGGTGGCGTTCAGCAGACGAATAAAGGTATCGCGAGATTTCGCAATCAGGGCTGCTTTATCGTTCGCTACAGAGTCCAGCAACAAGGCCAGATTTTTCTCTTTCTCTGCCAGCTCGTTTTTCAGGATCTCCTGATAGGTATTCACCAGAGATTTCAGGGCGTCGACTTTATCAGCTGCGACAGCAATGGTCGCAAAGGCTTCACGCGGGATGGCGTTACGCAGTGTGCCACCGTTGAAATCGATAAGACGCAGATCCAGTTCTTCTGCATGACCCGCCAGGAAGCGCACCAGCAGTTTGTTGGCATTACCCAGGCCAACGTGGATTTCACCGCCGGAGTGACCGCCTTTCAGACCTTTTAAGGTTAACTTGAAGGTTTCAAAACCAGCTGGAACCGCTTCACGATCTAAATGCAGGTTGGAGGTGAAATCGATACCCCCCGCACAACCCATGTAGATTTCACCTTCTTCTTCGGAGTCGGTGTTAATCAGAATATCAGCCTGCAACCAGTTGCTCTGTAAGCCGAACGCACCGTCCATACCGGCTTCTTCGGTCATGGTCAGCAGCACTTCCAGCGGGCCGTGAACCACGTTTTCGTCAGCCAGAACTGCCAGTGCAGAGGCCATACCAATGCCGTTATCCGCACCCAGCGTGGTGCCGCGCGCTTTAACCCATTCGCCATCAATATAAGGCTGGATAGGATCTTTAGTGAAGTCATGCACGGTGTCGTTATTTTTCTGCGGCACCATATCGAGGTGGGCCTGCAAGACGACCGGTTTACGATTTTCCATACCTGCGGTGGCAGGTTTACGAATCAGGATATTACCTACCTGATCGCGTTCGACATGGAAACCTTTCTCTTTTGCCCAACCAACAATGTATTCAGCGAGTTGCTCTTCATGATAGGACGGGTGAGGAATAGAACAGATTTTGGCAAAAATATCCCACAGCGGCTGTGGAGATAATTGAGACAGTTCAGACACGTTAAGTCTCCTTGTCGATCACCCGCAAAACAGTATTGCAGGTCACAGGGTTAGCAGAAAATGTTGTCAACACAAGACAGGCTTGCGAGATATGTTTGAGAATACCACTTTATCCCGCGTCAGGGAGAGGCAGTGCGTAAAAAGACGCGGACTCATGTGAAATACTGGTTTTTAGTGCGCCAGATCTCTATAATCTCGCGCAACCTATTTTCCCCTCGAACACTTTTTAAGCCGTAGATAAACAGGCTGGGACACTTCACATGAGCGAAAAATACATCGTCACCTGGGACATGTTGCAGATCCATGCACGTAAACTCGCAAGCCGACTGATGCCTTCTGAACAATGGAAAGGCATTATTGCCGTAAGCCGTGGCGGTCTGGTACCGGGTGCGTTACTGGCGCGTGAACTGGGTATTCGTCATGTCGATACCGTTTGTATTTCCAGCTACGATCACGACAACCAGCGCGAGCTTAAAGTGCTGAAACGCGCAGAAGGCGATGGCGAAGGCTTCATCGTTATTGATGACCTGGTGGATACCGGTGGTACTGCGGTTGCGATTCGTGAAATGTATCCAAAAGCGCACTTTGTCACCATCTTTGCAAAACCGGCTGGTCGTCCGCTGGTTGATGATTATGTTGTTGATATCCCGCAAGATACCTGGATCGAACAGCCGTGGGATATGGGCGTCGTATTCGTCCCGCCAATCTCCGGTCGCTAATCTTTTCAACGCCTGGCACTGCCGGGCGTTGTTCTTTTTAACTTCAGGCAGGTTACAATAGTTTCCAGTAAGTATTCTGGAGGCTGCATCCATGACACAGGCAAACCTGAGCGAAACCCTGTTCAAACCCCGCTTTAAACATCCTGAAACCTCGACGCTAGTCCGCCGCTTTAATCACGGCGCACAACCGCCTGTGCAGTCGGCCCTTGATGGTAAAACCATCCCTCACTGGTATCGCATGATTAACCGTCTGATGTGGATCTGGCGCGGCATTGACCCACGTGAAATCCTCGACGTCCAGGCGCGTATTGTGATGAGCGATGCCGAACGTACCGACGATGATTTATACGATACCGTGATTGGCTACCGCGGCGGCAACTGGATTTATGAGTGGGCCACCCAGGCGATGGTGTGGCAACAAAAAGCCTGTGCGGAAGAAGATCCGCAACTCAGTGGTCGACACTGGCTGCATGCGGCTACGTTGTACAACATTGCCGCCTATCCTCATCTGAAAGGAGATGACCTGGCCGAGCAAGCGCAGGCTTTATCAAACCGCGCCTATGAAGAGGCCGCCCAGCGTCTGCCGGGCACGATGCGGCAGATGGAGTTTACCGTACCCGGCGGTGCGCCCATCACCGGCTTTTTGCATATGCCGAAAGGCGATGGCCCGTTCCCGACAGTATTAATGTGTGGTGGTCTGGATGCGATGCAGACGGACTATTACAGCCTGTATGAACGTTATTTTGCGCCGCGCGGCATTGCGATGCTGACTATTGATATGCCGTCGGTGGGCTTTTCTTCAAAATGGAAGCTCACCCAGGACTCCAGCCTGTTGCATCAGCACGTCTTAAAGGCGCTGCCTAACGTACCGTGGGTGGATCACACTCGCGTCGCGGCCTTTGGTTTCCGTTTCGGCGCTAACGTTGCCGTGCGTCTGGCATATCTTGAATCGCCGCGTCTGAAAGCGGTTGCCTGTCTTGGTCCGGTAGTTCATACCCTGTTGAGTGATTTTAAGTGCCAGCAACAGGTGCCGGAAATGTATCTTGACGTTCTGGCGAGTCGTTTGGGGATGCATGATGCTTCCGATGACGCGTTACGCGTGGAGCTGAATCGCTATTCATTAAAAGTGCAAGGATTGCTGGGGCGTCGCTGCCCAACGCCAATGTTATCAGGCTACTGGAAGAACGATCCGTTCAGCCCGGAAGAGGACTCACGCTTAATCACCTCATCATCTGCTGACGGTAAATTATTAGAGATCCCATTTAACCCGGTGTATCGGAATTTTGACAAAGGTCTTCAGGAAATCACCGGCTGGATCGAAAAACGCTTGTGTTAAAAATTTGCTAAATTTTGCCAATTTGGTAAAACAGTTGCATCACAACAGGAGATAGCAATGACGTTACCGAGTGGACACCCGAAGAGCAGATTGATCAAAAAATTTACCGCACTAGGCCCGTATATTCGTGAAGGTAAGTGCGAAGATAATCGATTCTTTTTCGATTGTCTGGCTGTATGCGTCAACGTGAAACCGGCACCGGAAGTGCGTGAGTTCTGGGGCTGGTGGATGGAGCTTGAAGCGCAGGAATCCCGTTTTACCTACAGTTACCAGTTTGGTCTGTTCGATAAAGCAGGCGACTGGAAGAGTGTTCCGGTAAAAGATACTGAAGTGGTTGAACGACTGGAGCACACCCTGCGTGAGTTTCACGAGAAGCTGCGTGAACTGCTGACGACGCTGAATCTGAAGCTGGAACCGGCGGATGATTTTCGTGACGAGCCGGTGAAGTTAACGGCGTGAGTGAAATGTGCCGGATGCATCACATCCGGCAATAATCATTAAAACTGATAGGTCATGCCAACCGCGACAATATCATCATTATTAATATTCAATTTGTTATCGCTATCCAGTTGGTTGATTTTATAATCTACAAACGCTGACATATTTTTGTTGAAATAATATGTAGCACCGACATCGATATAATTGACCAGATCTTCATCACCGATACCTTCAATATCTTTCCCTTTCGATAAGACATAACCCAGCGATGGACGCAGACCAAAGTCAAACTGGTATTGAGCGACCGCTTCAAAGTTCTGTGTCTTATTGGCAAAGCCGCCAGTTATTGGCGTCATTTTGCGTGTTTCAGAATAAAAAGTTGCCAGATAAATATTATTGGCATCGTATTTCAGACCTGTTGCCCATGCTTCTGCTCGCTTGCCTGTGCCACGGCTTTGCAGGTTCTGCTCGTTGGTGCGATCTGAGTTGGTATAGGCCCCACTAATGGCGAAATCGCTGCCGCCAAAGTCATATGTCAATGACGTGCCGAAGCCATCGCCGTTTTGCTTTTTAACGTCGCGGTTTTCGTTTTTCCCTTGATATTGCAGGGTTAAGTTCAGGCCATCGATAACGCCGAAGAAGTCGGTGTTCCGATACGTCGCCAGACCGCTGGCGCGTTTGGTCATAAAGTTGTCGGTCTGCGCCGAGGAGTCGCCACCAAATTCCGGGAACATATCGGTCCAGGCTTCCACGTCATACAACGCGCCCAGGTTACGACCATAATCGAAAGAACCCAAATCTTTATATTTCAACCCGGCAAAAGCGAGACGCGTTTTTTGCTGTGCAGTATCACTCTCTGCTTTATTACCGGCAAATTCTGCTTCCCAACGACCATAACCAGTCAGTTGATCGTTAATTTGTGTTTCGCCTTTAAAACCAAAACGGATATAACTCTGGTCGCCATCTTTACTGTCGTTATCACTCATATAATGCATGGCTTTAACTTTGCCATAGACATCCAGTTTATTACCGTCTTTGTTATATATTTCTGCGGCCTGTACGGATGCAGATGCCACAATGCCCATCACCACTAATGCCAGAGTGCTCTTTTTCATTTTCATTCCTGATTTTAATTAACGCGCGAATATTCAGCGGGAGAGTCCCGTTGAAAACAGGAAAGTTTTTAACCTGAGATTGTTAAAGATATATTACAGATTAATAATATTCTTAAAATGTGGTAATTTATTAAATCTGTAATAAAAGCGTAAACAACTGCCGCTAGGCTTGCTGATCCCGCGCAACAAAACGCCATGCTTTGCTCGCAGATGGTTGGCAACCGACGACAGTCCTGCTAAAACGTTCGTTTGATATCATTTTTCCTAAAATTGAATGGCAGAGAATCATGAGTGACAGCCAGACGCTGGTGGTAAAACTCGGCACCAGTGTGCTAACAGGCGGATCGCGCCGTCTGAACCGTGCCCATATCGTTGAACTTGTTCGCCAGTGCGCGCAGTTACATGCCGCCGGGCATCGGATTGTTATTGTGACGTCGGGCGCGATTGCCGCCGGACGTGAGCACCTGGGTTACCCGGAACTGCCAGCGACTATCGCCTCGAAACAATTGCTGGCGGCGGTAGGGCAGAGTCGACTGATTCAACTGTGGGAACAGCTGTTTTCGATTTATGGCATTCACGTCGGGCAGATGCTGCTGACCCGTGCTGATATGGAAGACCGTGAACGCTTCCTGAACGCCCGCGACACCCTGCGTGCGTTGCTCGATAACAATATCGTTCCGGTAATCAATGAGAACGATGCTGTCGCTACGGCAGAGATTAAGGTCGGCGATAACGATAACCTTTCTGCGCTGGCGGCGATTCTGGCGGGTGCCGATAAACTGTTGCTGCTGACCGATCAAAAAGGTTTGTATACCGCTGATCCGCGCAGCAATCCGCAGGCAGAACTGATTAAAGATGTTTACGGCATTGATGACGCACTGCGCGCGATTGCCGGTGACAGCGTTTCAGGCCTCGGAACTGGCGGCATGAGTACCAAATTGCAGGCCGCTGACGTGGCTTGCCGTGCGGGTATCGACACCATTATTGCCGCGGGCAGCAAGCCGGGCGTTATTGGTGATGTGATGGAAGGCATTTCCGTCGGTACGCTGTTCCATGCCCAGGCGACTCCGCTTGAAAACCGTAAACGCTGGATTTTCGGTGCGCCGCCGGCGGGTGAAATCACGGTAGATGAAGGGGCAACTGCCGCCATTCTTGAACGCGGCAGCTCCCTGTTGCCGAAAGGCATTAAAAGCGTGACTGGCAATTTCTCGCGTGGTGAAGTCATCCGCATTTGCAACCTCGAAGGTCGCGATATCGCCCACGGCGTCAGTCGTTACAACAGCGATGCATTACGCCGTATTGCCGGGCACCACTCGCAAGAAATTGATGCAATACTGGGATATGAATACGGCCCGGTTGCCGTTCACCGTGATGACATGATTACCCGTTAAGGAGCAGGCTGATGCTGGAACAAATGGGCATTGCCGCGAAGCAAGCCTCGTATAAATTAGCGCAACTCTCCAGCCGCGAAAAAAATCGCGTGCTGGAAAAAATCGCCGATGAACTGGAAGCACAAAGCGAAATCATCCTCAACGCTAACGCCCAGGATGTTGCTGACGCGCGTGCCAATGGCCTTGGCGAAGCGATGCTTGACCGTCTGGCACTGACGCCCGCACGGCTGAAAGGCATTGCCGATGATGTGCGCCAGGTGTGTAACCTCGCCGATCCGGTGGGGCAGGTAATCGATGGCAGCGTACTGGACAGCGGCCTGCGTCTTGAGCGTCGTCGCGTACCGCTGGGGGTTATTGGCGTGATTTATGAAGCGCGCCCGAACGTGACGGTTGATGTCGCTTCGCTGTGCCTGAAAACCGGTAATGCGGTGATCCTGCGCGGTGGCAAAGAAACGTGTCGCACTAACGCTGCAACGGTGGCGGTGATTCAGGACGCCCTGAAATCCTGCGGCTTACCGGCGGGTGCCGTGCAGGCGATTGATAATCCTGACCGTGCGCTGGTCAGTGAAATGCTGCGTATGGATAAATACATCGACATGCTGATCCCGCGTGGTGGCGCTGGTTTGCATAAACTGTGCCGTGAACAGTCGACAATCCCGGTGATCACAGGTGGTATAGGCGTATGCCATATTTACGTTGATGAAAGTGTAGAGATCGCTGAAGCATTAAAAGTGATCGTCAACGCGAAAACTCAGCGTCCGAGCACATGTAATACGGTTGAAACGTTGCTGGTGAATAAAAACATCGCCGATAGCTTCCTGCCCGCATTAAGCAAACAAATGGCGGAAAGCGGCGTGACATTACACGCAGATGCAGCTGCACTGGCGCAGTTGCAGGCAGGCCCTGCGAAGGTGGTTGCTGTTAAAGCCGAAGAGTATGACGATGAGTTTCTGTCATTAGATTTGAACGTCAAAATCGTCAGCGATCTTGACGATGCCATCGCCCATATTCGTGAACACGGCACACAACACTCCGATGCGATCCTGACCCGCGATATGCGCAACGCCCAGCGTTTTGTTAACGAAGTGGATTCGTCCGCTGTTTACGTTAACGCCTCTACGCGTTTTACCGACGGCGGCCAGTTTGGTCTGGGTGCGGAAGTGGCGGTAAGCACACAAAAACTCCACGCGCGTGGCCCAATGGGGCTGGAAGCACTGACCACTTACAAGTGGATCGGCATTGGTGATTACACCATTCGTGCGTAAATAAAACCGGGTGATGCAAAAGTAGCCATTTGATTCACAAGGCCATTGACGCATCGCCCGGTTAGTTTTAACCTTGTCCACCGTGATTCACGTTCGTGAACATGTCCTTTCAGGGCCGATATAGCTCAGTTGGTAGAGCAGCGCATTCGTAATGCGAAGGTCGTAGGTTCGACTCCTATTATCGGCACCATTAAAATCAAAGAGTTACCCCATATTTAAATACACCACGTTTCCTCCTGTGCCGCATTTGTGCCATTGTAACCTTGGCAATTCATCAAAATACTGTTCTGACATCAGGCAGTGCAGGTGCAGCTATTTAAACCAATTGCTGCCGCCATTCTTTGACGTAGTCAATCAGGGCGCGGAGCTTTGGTGCAATATTGCGACGCTGTGGGAAATACAGATAGAAGCCCGGAAATTGTGGAAGAAAGTCATCAAGCAGCGATACAAGCTTACCGCTTTCAATATATGGCCTGAAAGTTTCCTGAGTGGCAATTGTTATTCCTCCGCCGGCAAGAGCCAGCCTCAACATCAGACGCAGATCATTAGTCGTAATCTGCGGTTCAATCGCAAGGTCGAAAGTTCTCCCGTTTTCTTCAAATGGCCAGCGATAAGGCGCAACCTCCGGGGACTGACGCCAGCCGATACACTTATGGGTATTTCCCCCGGAGGCGAGAAAGCGCTCTCCACGCCCGGCCGCAAGGATCAGGACGACGGGGGCGGGCATGAATCCTCCTCCTGATGGAGACGTACAGAGGCGACTTCTGCCAGCACGGAGAGTGCCAGAGTATGCGCATCCCGGGCTTTGGGGAATATCCCGACGGGTGCCCGGATTTGCGTTGTTTCCTCCCTGGACCATCCCAGCTCGTGGAGCTTTTGCAGACGTAACGTGTGGGTTCGATAGCTGCCCAATGCGCCGAGATAAAAGGGTTTTGCTTCTCGCGCGGCCTGCAACACTGGCAGCTCCCGGTTGAGATCATGGCACAGCAAAATGACCGCCGTATCGGTATCGATCTGAGCGCTGGCTGAGGCCGGAAAAAGATCGAAGATATGGCTGTCATAGCCTGTGGCTGCTGCAAGACTCGCAGTTGCCTGCGCCTCAAGAGAACGTCCGTAAATCATCAGCCTGACGCATGGCCTGAACCCCACCTCAAAGCCATTGAGATTCCAGCCCGTTCGGGTTTGCGTGGGCAGGCACACCAACGATTGTGCTTGCGGATCGTAGCGCAGCCCCGCCGGTTTTCTCTGTTCCAGACGGTTCAGCACGGCGAGCAGAGGCTGTGCCGAGCGTAGTTTATGGAGCGTCAGCGTGATCCCACCGCCGCAGGGCAGAACGATGTCAAACCACGGCGAACCTTCGCCATAGCGAATTTCGCGATCGCGGCCTGAGCCCATCATCTCCAGCGCTTCAAAAGCGGCAGCGGCCTCCACGCAGCCGCCAGAGACAAAACCGCAGTAACGACCATCTTCGCGAACCACCATCTGCGCCCCGAGCGGGCGCGCTGCGCCGCCGCGTATCTCCACCAGCGTCACCAGCACCGCTCCTTTACCGGACATTAGCGCCTCTACGGCGAAGCGCAGAATGGTCCGGTGGTCATCGGTGAGAAACGCCTGCTCTGGCTTATGCCAGTGTTCGTCTTTATCAAAAAGCGGGTATGACATTGTTTCTCCTTAAACCACATCCGGCAGCTTATCGAGCAGCTTATCCAGAGTGATGGGATAATCCCGTACCCGAATACCGGTGGCGTTATACACCGCGTTGGCGATAGCCGCGCTCACGCCGCACAGGCCCAGCTCACCGACACCTTTGGCCTTCATCGGGGAGGATATGGGGTCGGTATCATCCAGGAAAATCACCTCCTGTTTTGGGATATCCGCATGGACCGGCACCTCATACCCCGCCATATCGTGATTAACGAAGTAGCCCAAACGGTCATCCACCGCCAGCTCCTCCATCAGTGCCGCGCCCATGCCCATAGTCATTGCGCCAATGACCTGGCTGCGCGCAGTTTTCGGATTCAGGATGCGTCCTGCAGCACACACAGCGAGCATACGCCGGACCCGAACTTCTCCCGTCGCGCTATGCACGCCGACCTCCACAAAATGCCCGGCAAAGGTCGACTGCTGGTACTCTTTGCTCAGTGTTCCGAATTCAATGCTCTCTTCCGCTGTCAGTCTGCCGCCTGCGGTGGCTTCATGTAGCGTGGCGCTTCGGGTACCGTTGGTAATCTTGCCGTCGGCAAACTGCGACTGCTCAGGATCAAACCCGACTGCCGAGGCAATCATTTCGCGAAGCTTCATACAGGCGGCGTAAACGCCGGAGGTGGAGGTATTCGCGCCCCATTGTCCACCAGAACCCGCAGAAACCGGGAAACTGGAATCGCCGAGGTGAACCGCAACCTGCTCCAGCGGTACGCCAAGCATTTCCGCTGCCGTCTGGGCCAGAATGGTGTAGCTGCCGGTGCCAATGTCGGTCATGTCCGTTTCTACGGTAACGGTGCCGTTTTGTTCGAGGTGAACCCGAGCACCCGATTTTTCCAGCAGATTATTGCGAAAGCCCGCCGCAACACCGTGGCCGACTAGCCACTCCCCGTCGCGCACCTGTCCGGGTGTGGCGTTGCGCTGCTTCCAGCCAAATTTATCCGCTCCGGTGCGCAAGCACTCGATAAGCTGACGGCGAGAGAAGCAGCGCGTCGGGTCGGCGGGGTCAACCTGAGTGTCATTCAGGATGCGAAACTCGACGGGATCGATGCCCGCTTTTTCCGCCAGTTCGTCGATCGCGATTTCGAGCGCCATCAGACCGGGGGCTTCGCCGGGCGCACGCATGGCGTTCCCTTCCGGCAAATCAAGCGTGGCGAGCCGCAGGCCGGTATGACGATTCGCCCCGGCGTAGAGTAATTCGCTTTGCTGTACCGCCGTTTCCGGCGTGCCGCCGGGCAGGTTTCCAGACCAGCTTTCATGTGAGATAGCGGTGATTTTCCCGCTCTGGTCGGCACCGATACGCAAGTGCTGAAGGGTGGCGGGGCGGTGCGTGGTGTTATTGGGAATAGAGGGGCGGGGAGCATCACTTTAACCGGACGTTTCACCGCTCGGGCGGCGAGGGCCGCCAGCAGCGCATCGCTTCTCAGGAACAGCTTGCCGCCAAACCCTCCGCCGATATACGGGGAGATAATACGCACATTCTCCACGGGAACTTTCAGCGTTTTTGCCAGATCGGTGCGGCACCAGTCAATCATCTGATTTGAGGTCCAGAGGGTAAGCTTATTTCCATCCCAGACGGCCATCGAGGCATGCGGCTCCATCGCCATATGGCTCTGGTCCGGGGTCGTGTAGGTAGCATCAATCTTCACCGCAGCGGAGGTGAAAGCCCCGTCAAAGTCACCGACGTTTTTGTCGGGCGTGTCTTCCGGCGGCTGATTGACGGCCTGTTTTTCGTCCGCCAGGGAGTAAGCTCCTTTATTACGGCGATAGTGTGCCTGCACCAGCGAGGCCGCCGCTCGCGCCTGTTCGAAGGTCTCGGCCACTACCAGCGCAATGGCCTGATGATAGTGCTCAATAGTGGGGCCGCCTAACAGCCTGGCGGTGTTTTTGTCGCCTTTGCCGAGTGCCCCGGCGTTACTGGCGGTAATGACAGCCAGTACGCCCGGCGCTTTTTGCGCGGCGTCCGTATCAAGGGCGGTGAGGCGTCCTTTGGCAATGGCGGAACCGACGATATAGCCATAGGCGGCGTTGGGGGCCTCTTCATGCCATTCGTAGGCGTAGCGTGCCGTGCCGGTAGTTTTCAGCGGTCCGTCGATGCGGTCATGGGGACGACCGACAACCTTCAGCTGATCGATCGGGTTTTCCCCTGCGGGTTTATCAAATTTCATGCCTGTGCCCTCGCTTCAGCCAGTACGGAGGCAAGCGTTCGCTTCGCCAACAGGAGTTTAAAGGTGTTTTCAGCGGTGGGATGGGCGCTGGCGAACAGCGTGTCATATACGGCCTGCGCCCCCTGGGATAGCTGAGCATCCGCAGCCTCAATGCGCCAGGGCTTATGTGCTACTCCGCCCAGCGCGACGTGCCCGCTGCCGTCAGGCTGAATAATCGCCGCGACCGATACCAGGGCAAAGGCGTAGGAGGCGCGATCGCGCACCTTACGGTAGATATGTTTTCCGCCGAGCGGTGGAGGTAACGTCACCGCAACGATAAGCTCACCGGGAAGCAGGGCGGTTTCAATGTGCGGCGTTTTCCCCGGTGGGTGATAAAAATCAGCCAGTGTGATACTGCGAGTCTTTCCCTCCGGCGTGATGGTTTCCACCACCGCATCCAGCAACCGCATTGCGACCGCCATATCGCTCGGATGGGTGGCTATGCAGGCTTCACTTACGCCTACCACCGCGTGCTGACGGCTAAAGCCTTCAAGCGCCGCGCAGCCGCTCCCGGGCAGGCGCTTATTGCAGGGCTGATTGGTGTCGTAAAAATAGGGGCAGCGCGTGCGCTGGAGCAGATTACCTGCGGTGGTTGCCTGATTACGTAACTGACCAGATGCGCCAGCGAGCAGGGCGCGGGAGAGTACCGCGTAATCACGACGCACGCGCTCGTGAGCCGCCAGGTCGGTGTTCCGTACCAGTGCGCCGATGCGCAGCCCACCCGCGTCGGTCACTTCAATCTTATCGAGCCCGAGGCCGTTCACATCGATAAGGTGGGTGGGCGTTTCAATTTCCAGCTTCATCAGGTCCAGCAGATTGGTCCCGCCCGCGATAAATTTTGCGCCGGGTACGCGCTGAGCGCTAAGTGCCGCCTCGGCTGGGGTGTTCACTCGTTCATAGGTAAACGCCTTCATGATTTTATCTCCCCCGCAGCATCTTCAATGGCGGCAAGGATGTTAGCGTATGCACCACAGCGACAGATGTTGCCGCTCATACGTTCACGGATCTCATCGGCAGTTGTTTCTGGAGCGGAAACCAAATCGACCGTGACGTGACTGGGAATGCCGTCCTGAATCTCTTTTAGCACCGCTACTGATGAGCAAATTTGCCCGGAGGTGCAGTAGCCGCACTGGAAGCCATCATGCTTGATAAAGGCCGCCTGCATGGGGTGAAGATTATCTGGCGAAACCAGGCCTTCAATGGTGGTGATCTCGGCCCCCTGATGCATGACTGCAAGCGTCAGGCAGGCATTAAGCCTGCGACCATTGACCAGCACGGTACAGGCTCCGCACTGTCCGTGATCGCAACCTTTCTTGGTACCGATCAAATGCAGATTTTCACGCAAAGCGTCCAGTAGCGTGGTTCGGGTATCCACCTCAAGCTGCTCGGTTTTGCCGTTCACCTTCAGTGTCAGGGGCATTATCTCTGGCGCGGGTGTAGCTGCCGGAACGCTTGCCGCCAGCGTAGAATGAGGATAAACCACGGCGGTCGCCGCTGTTGCGGCGCTCACTTTAATCAGATCGCGACGGGTCAAACTTAAATCGTGCGGCTCGTGCTTCCCAACCCGATTATCTTCGGGGTATTCGCCTTGGTTGCTCATACCAGGCCTCCGGTATTCTAAAGGGGAAAATAAGAGTGCGTTGCGAGAGTGCTGATGCTTTTTTAAATGTTAAGCATAGTCGGCGACAGCAGGAGGATTATTCTTAAAACGCGAATGCAGCTATGAGCCCGGCTAATAAATTCATGTTCGCCGGGATGTTGATGATGATGGGAGCTGGTTTATTGCTTTAGTTGTACGATGCAAAAACCAATAAGGAAACCTGTGATTTTCAGCTCTGCATCACCCTGCAAATCTCTGTCACTTCTAATATAAAAATAGGGAGAAATGATGGAGCTTATATTCATTGGCGATTAGGAAACCATCTTGTTATACAAAACAATACAGTTCTTTACATTTGCCTTGTTTTATGAATACTCCTGAAGAGGTGTATAACATAATGGTACAAGCAGGGTAGATATGAATATATTTGAACAAACTCCACCGAACCGCAGACGTTATGGTCTTGCTGCATTCATTGGGCTGATTGCTGGCGTTGTTTCCGCATTCGTGAAGTGGGGGGCTGAAGTTCCATTGCCGCCACGTAGCCCGGTGGATATGTTTAATGCAGCGTGTGGCCCGGAATCATTAATCAGGGCTGCAGGCCAAATTGATTGCTCGCGTAATTTTCTCAATCCACCGTATATTTTTCTTCGAGACTGGTTGGGGCTGACAGATCCCAATGCGGCTGTTTATACCTTTGCCGGGCATGTCTTTAACTGGGTTGGTGTTACGCACATTATCTTTTCGATAGTGTTTGCTGTCGGTTATTGTGTGGTCGCTGAAGTATTTCCAAAAATTAAACTCTGGCAGGGCTTACTGGCAGGTGCTTTAGCCCAACTTTTTGTTCATATGATTTCATTCCCTCTCATGGGACTGACGCCACCTCTGTTTGATCTCCCGTGGTATGAGAATGTTTCTGAAATTTTTGGACATTTAGTCTGGTTCTGGTCTATTGAAATTATTCGCAGAGATTTACGAAACAGAATTACTCATGAGCCAGACCCTGAGATCCCTTTAGGCTCAAACAGATAATGCATTGAATGATAAAAATGGCGCAAATACAGCGCCATTTTTATAGGTTAAAAACATTGCTTTTTATATTCTGATTCAGATAGTCAGTGAGTATATCGCGCTACTTCAGGATGATGTAGATCCGAAGAACGCTACAGAAGAGAGGCATTGTTGCTGGCAAATAGAAGAAGTATCGGGTTTTGTTACCCCTGAAAAACGAAGCCCCGCTATTATCGCTGGCGGGGCAGTGCAATTAATTATTGTATGTTTATAACGGTGTCAGCCCGTATTTAGCCCTTGCACGATTGCAAGCCTCATTGACGACTCCGTTCTCACCAGACATGGCAAATTCTCTGCATGTGGACGATCGATTTTTATATATCGTGCAGCAGGCATTTTTGCCCGGGGTTCCTGCAAGGGCAATACATCGGGGGTTTTTCTGATTGGTACCGCTCATGCATCGGTGAAAAGGGGATATTTGTTCAGTGAGCCTGGCGGGAATAGTACCGCCAGCATCGTCGGCTTCGGCCCAGTAAAAAGAGACGCGGAAAAATGCACAACAGGCACCACACGTCATGCATGGATTCAGATTGCTCATAATTCACCAGTACAGCTAAAAATCGTAAAGAGAACAGCGGTACATCGTATGTAAGAACGTACCGCGGTTGGCTGGGGAACTTTCGATAGTGTGAGTATTGAATGATTTCCAGCCGTTACCGATTTTACGTACTAATTCGTGATTAAACCACTCGTTAGCAGGCTGCCTGATACCTTTCCGTGTCTCCTGAACACTATGGTGTGCATATGAGAAAGCCCATCGTTACAGGTGATATTGACGATCGCTTCCACATCATTTAAACGATTTTTGGGGCTCTGAGGTGGAATTCTTCCCTCGACCGATGGATAAGTCTTAGTCCGCCGAAGGGGGCTTAGCCGGACAGGAATCGCTAATCTTAATGAATTTGTCGTTATAGACCAGATAATGATTCCCCGGCTGACGTAACTCAGGCTGATGAACCACGTCTCCCGGACGTAGATACCAGGCATCGCCTTCCTCTTCGGTCGAATCACATCCTGGCTTAATCAGTAGCTTAAACCATGTGTTGCCAGTGTTACTTACCGTTCCTGTCACCTTGTCGAAGGACCATTTAAACTGAACCTGACGTGGTCGTACTACCAGAATGGTATCCATCACCACCACCGGCTCCGTGCTGACCTCGCCGCCGGTTGGGCTACGTCTTGTCTGGTTACGAGTGGGGACTTCGCGAAATGAGACCCGGTAGTAGCGCTCGCGGTTATCCCGTGGACCATGATAGTAAAATTTAAAATACTCGCTCTCACCAGCCTGCAACGCCAGTTGGCGGGGGGCGAAAAGCAGTTCACCATCCACCGGTCGGGTGCGCAATTCACTGCTGCCCGGGCTATCAATAGCACTGATGGCAATACGGTATATCCGTGCGCTTTTGTTGTTATTCACTACACGTTTGCTGACAAAGTCAGTCTCGGACGGCAGCGAAAATGTCAGATTGCCGACCGAAATCGCCTGTGTCAAAGGTGCCGCCAGCATACAGACCGCTGTCAGCAGGGCCTTAGTTAATGTTACGCCACGTCGCCTGAACATGAATCTCTCCTGAAGCGCTGACTTCGCCAAACCAGCCGTTATCATCTACCGTACGCAGCGAAATGGCGTTATCCATTGGAATCGAAAATTTGACTGTGGTCTTATCCATCTGCCCCACTTCGCCAGAGATATCAGTCCACGGTGTGGTCAACCACAGCGCATCGGTCATATCCCGCCAGCTATCATCGCACCCGGCATCGTAGGTTTTTGTAGCTCCGTTGCGGGTAATAAAGGAAAGTGTCGCCGGGAACGGTACTTTCGCCTTACCGTCATCGGAGCTGAAGACACAATAGGAGCGCCCGCCAATCACCTGCGCGGGTCCGGTCACCTTGATCAGCACTTCGTCGGCAGCTGTTTTACCGCTGGTGGTTACGATATAGCCGAAATCGAGTGCCGACTCGCCGCTGCCAACATATCCCTCCCGCGACGGTGTCTGAGTATATTCATCGGAGATAATACTGATGCTGAAATCACGGGGTTTGATAAGCAGCGTGTTGGAGGTAGAAAATTCATACCAGCCAGACTCCGGTGATGTAGTGTTCTGAAAGCGAAAGTTGAACAGATCCTTGGTGTTGATGTCGCTGATCCCCAGGTTCACCATCTGCTTAAAGAAGTTGCTCGAGAAGAAAACATAGATCGAGTCTGCGCTCTTCATCTCGTTGAAGGTGTAGTAATAGGCGGTATTGCTCACCGGTTTCCATGAACTGCCATTCAGACTGAACTGCATATCGTACGCCCCGACGGCCGAGGCTAACGACGAGTTGGCGATCGCCGGGAATATATGGATTGAGGTGTTGCTGAGTCCGTTTGTTTGCAGGGTGTAGTTGACCATCTTACAACTTAATCCTGAAAGGCTGCCGATGGTTTGCGTCCGGCAGTCGGCGTTCCCTTCGCCCAGAGTCGGTACTCCGTCGCTGTTGATAAATACCTCCGCCAGCGAGTGGGTATTTATTAACCGCAGATTTGCTGCTTTCGTATGGGTGACGTTGCGAACATACCAGTTGCCGGAGGCCTGATCCTTACAGCGTGCGCCGCTGCTGGCGTCATAGTTCACAGAGGTCTGACAGGCATTGATGGTCATTGTAAAGCTACTGCCGACGGGCATTTGTTGCAGATACTGGTAAAACGCGTCTGACAACATGCCGTGCATCCACTTCGCGCCGCCGCTGGTCACCGTCGCGCCATAAAATCCACTGGCGTCGGTGGTTTGCGGCAGGATAAGACTGGTGGTCATATTACACCCAGCGTACCAGTTGATGCAGCGCAAGCCAGTTAAAGGAGATGAAACTGGTGAATTTTCCAGCCACATATCAAACTTCCAGTTGGTATAAAGGCCGGTGTTGTAACCGTTATCAATGTAGCCGAGGCTTTGCTGATAGATGGTTCCTGAACCAGTGTATTTTAAACCGGTCCAGCGGTTGGCACCGGTCAGGCGCGGATCCAGCGCCCCGCCAGGAGTGACGAAAAAGTTGTCGTCTGAGTTGTTTTCGACAAACACAAACTCGCGTGCCGGTGCATCCGCCCAGGTTGTTTTGCTCACTGCCGCTCTGAGCGCAGTTACTGGCCAGATTAGCGCAAAAATTATCATCGTTATTAGTAGGTTAACTCTCATTCTCTTCTCCTGTCTGCGTCACCGCCGCCCACGATGAGAGGCCGCTGCAGACCACATCACCGACCCAGACGGCACCGCGCGCCTGGTTGAGTTCCAGAGCCACTTCGCAGGTTTTATTGCCACTGTAGCGAAAATCGATAGTGGGGTATTTCTTATCCACGTCCATGACAAACTCGCCGTTTTCATCGGTTCGGGTTCGGCCGATATGGTTGTTAATCCGTGCGTTAGCCAGCAGTGTGCCGTCTTCCGCACGGATACGACCGGAGACGGTAACCATCTGCTTCACCTCTGGCTCAATGACAGCGACATTGCCTGGATAGAGAGTCAGACGACTTTTGCGGCCGCTGACGATATCGTAACTGTCGAGTGAGTTTTTGCTGTTCTGTAACTCCACCTCATATCTTCCATAGGGAGAGAGCGGGAGATAGTTACGCTTGCCGTTAAGCGGGAAAATCCGCCCGTTGATTTTGGCGCTGATCTGACCGTCGTCCTCCAGCCCGGTGTTGAATATCACCCCAGCGTTGCCATCAGTCCGCCCGCTGGCAGCAATGTTTTTACCCTGCCAGCCGACGCTGCCATTGGCGGTCAAGTTGGTATTGACGTAGCCGTCCGCCGCGCTATTGACGTTCAGCGTTCCGCTGGCGTAACGAGCGTCGAATTGTGCATACGCCCCGCCGCTGAGGGTTTTGTCATCACCGGTATCGCCGGAGATGGCACGTGACAGATTGGCACCAACAGTGCGAATGGTTCCTTCATCAAACTGTTTGCGTGCTGACAGGTTTGCCATGGTGTAGCCGTTTTGATGAGTCATCCCTGCGCTAAACCAGTTGCCCAGTGGTAGCGAGAGATCGAGAGCGATATATTTTCCTGTATTGGCGTTGCTGTCGCCGTTGTTATAGCGCTGAATACCGGCCCGCAGGCCAAGCGAACCAAAGGTACCGCTGTAGACATTTTGATAGTAATCTGCCGTGTAATAATGGCTGTTGTAACGGCGGTCATCATTGTAGCTGATGCTGAATGTGCCCAGCTTCGACCACAGTGAGTTCAGGTTGAGTGTGCCGCCGATTGCACGGTTGTCGGCATTGCTACGTCGCAATTGATTGCCAATGCGGGTTTTTTCCTGATTAACCCACAGCGAACTAAAGCCTCCCGGTAGAGTGGCGCTGATGCTGCCGATGCTGCTCCATGAGCTGTCACTGGCCAGCATATTTTGCAGGTTAACGTTGATCGCCCCCCCAAGCGGCAGCGTCAGACGGGTTTCACCCACCGCCTGATTATCGTATCCATATCCCGTTGCCGCCCAGCTAAGCGTACTCAATGAGCCGGAGGTCGAGGCACCTGCTAGCCAACTCTCTTTAGCTGGTCGCGTCTTTTTCCCGTTTTCCGACCAGCGATCCATATGAAAGCTACCGCCCCATACCTGCCACGCCAGTGGTGCACCGACGCCGCGCCCCCGGCTAAACAGCTTATTGACCCGCTGGGTGCGTTTGCTGATCACGCGACCGTTAACGATCACCTCAACTTCCACATCGTAAATCCCGTACGGTAGACCCCGGGTATCCACTTCATGATTGCCCATAGTGAAGTTCTGAACGCTTAGTAGCCGCCCATCACGGGTGAGATGTACTTCGCCCGCCGCCGGTAAAAAGGCGATCACTGGCGTGGCTGACTGGCTGCTGTCGAAGATGGTGGAGCTGGCCTGGTTTCCCCAGGAAAGGCCGTAAATCTTCCCTGCTGAAATGGCGGTCATCGGCCCTAAGGACTGCAAGTTCCAGGTGTCGAGCATTCCACCGGCAAATCGGTGACCGGCAAAATCGCGTTCATACATCGCTTTATATAATTCACTGTCCTGTTGACCGCTACCGATCCCGTACAGCGAGCCGTCGAGCACCACATGGTGTTCGCGCAGCGCAGTAACGTTATTCAGCGACAGATAGCTGGATGTGTTGCTCCCGCCGTTACGCAACTGGTTGTTATAGACGCCCAAGTTATAGCTCAGATTACTGCTGAGGGTGTTAACACTGGACTGCCCGATGTCTTCGCTACGTGAGCGTAGTACGGTGCCCAGCGCTTCGCGCTTGACCACCAGCTGCAGCAGCAGTTGGCGCAAGCTGAGATCCAGCTGCGCGTTGTCAGTCAGGGGGATGGTAAGGGCCTCATTGAACGGGGCGTTGGCCAGAGCCATCAGCTGCTGTCGAGTTTGTTCGCTGACACTGGCGTTATCTTCACTCTCTTCCAGCTGTATTTTCCGGATGCGTAGCTGTCCATCATCCAGCCAGATAAAAGCGCTGCCGATTCGCTGATCGTCCTGGCGACCCTGGCTACCGGCGAGATGAATATAGAGCGGGACGCTCATGCCGTCCTGAAGCGCCTGACTGAAGGCCTGCGGAATAATCACCCCACCTATTTGCTGCGCACTTATGTCAGCAGCGCTGGCATCGGGCTGAACGAACAAAAAGACCATGCCGAAGGCAAACTGGGCTTTCAGTCCTGGGGAGAACCGTCGTAAAGGCATTGTCGTTATCCATCTGCACAGCTATCTATTTCACGGGAATGAACTTATCACCCTGCCAAAGTGCAACCCGTCCTTTGTTATCCGCCGTGTCCACGCGGGTAAAACGACGCGACTTGCCCGGCATCAGGTAGTAATTCTCTTTACACTCCTTACCGTTGGCGGCTTTCAGGCAAGGGCCGTAGGCGAGGATCCGCAGCGTCGCATTTCCTGTATTTGTCAGGGAGCCGTTGGCGTACTGAAAGTGGTAGTTCGCCTGGCGGGGGGCGACGACCAGAATGGTGCCGATGCGGGCGGAAGCAGTGGCCACAGCGCTGCGGTTGGCATTATCGCGCTGCGCATCACTGAGGGCCTGATCAAACCAGACAATGCGGTAGTAGCGCTCTTTTTCATCTGCGGGTCCCTTATAGAAGAAGCGGATCACTTCGCTGGCTTGGGCGGGTAGCAGCAAGCTGGCGGGAGTGAGTAGCAACTCATCCGGCTTGTCCATTGAGATAACCTGCCCGTCGTCAAGCGGTGAAGAGAGCCGTTCGAGACGGATATTGATAAGGCGACCACTGTCGGTACTGTTTTTGATCGTTTTGCTCAGCGTGCTGCTGTCACTGTTCATAAACGATGATATATCGCCGACATCCAGCGCCTGGGCCGGAGATATTCCGGAAAACAGCAGAGCGAGAGGCAGAAGGTGCTTTTTCATAACAATTCCGTCCAGGAATAAAGCAGGGGGGCTACCCCTGCTGGTACATCAGAGAGATTAACTGGTCCAGGTCGCGTCGAACTGTACGCTAACGTCGCCGCTCCAGATGCCTTCCGGTAGAGTGCTGTAATCGGTTACTGCGGTGGTACCATTGGTGGTGCCGCTGATGATGGTGAAGGTGAAACCATCCTGTGCGGTGGTACGATTGCTGGCATTGTAACCGTTAGCCAGCGGGCTAAGGTTGCCGCCCAGTACGCCGTTGGCGGTATCGATCATCACGGTATCGCCAGTTTTTTCGACTGCCGCGCCGTTATAATCCACGCCCACATTCAGTGTGGAACCTGAGGTATCCAACTGGGTTAATGTGTTGGTGATAAGACGTGAGGTCAGTTTAAAGGCGGTAGCCGTTGAGTCACCCTCGATAGCCACGTCAAATAGACCTTTCTGTGAGTTAAAACCTTTAATGCCTTCGGCATACTGGAACGCCAGGCTACCGAGTGGCGTCACAACCAGCTTACTGGTGGTGTCTTTTTTGGCTGTTGCCGACCAGGTCGCTACAGCCTGAGCTGTTACGTCAGCAGCCTGCGCCACACCCATGCCGGTAAACACCGTTACCAGAGCTATTGCCAGAACCTTTTTTTTCATTGCATTTCTTCCCGAGTTGAATTGAGGACGTGATGTCCCAGTGAGTCATTTTTTAAAACTAACTTGCCTGGAGTTTACTGAACCAACTTATATATTTTTGAGTACAGCTTGGCCTCAGCATTACGCCGATGGGTATACACTGTCTTCACACTACAATTTTCAATTCTGGCAATCGATTTAGGTTGCATTCCCTGGGCCGTCATGCGGATAATTTCCATTTCCCGGTCCGTGATTTTATCTTTCTTAATATCTTTTCTCAGGAACCTGCCATTAATCACATAGGCCAGTTCTTTTCTAATATCACGACTCAGTCCAGCGTATACCACGCCCCTAATATTGCTATTGTAATACCAATAATTTGCTAAGGCTTCTGACTTTCTGGCCGCAATCAATACGACCTGTTTCCCCTTTACCGCGGATAACCATTCATTATCACGGTTTATAAATTCAGATAAAGAATCCGTATTGAGATTGATAAACACGAAATCTTTTCTAATTTTCTCCAACGATAGATAAATTAATCTGTCGATATCCACAATCAGTTCAGATAGTCCTTTATAGAAGTAGGCGTCATGGGGAGACCAGATGTATTTATCAGAACGGTTTTGACATTCCATATGGTTTTTAACCTCATAGTCCCTGCTGTAATCACTTTGCCATGTCACTACTTTCCAAACCTGTAATTTTTACAGGTGCATTCAGTTTCCTTAGTAAACCGGAAGTAAATAAGATACGTAGTACATATCAATAAAGGTTAAACGAGATTAAGTTTAATTATTTTCGATTGGGCTTAAATTTATGTTTTTTTCCCGATGAGTGTCAATATGTGAACGGAAAAGGAATTCAATGGTTAAGTCAATATTTAGAAAAACTGAAAATATTGCTTTTTTGATAAGAAGAAAAAGACATTTGGTTTCATAAGGTTATTGGCAATATAACGTTCAATTCTTACTTGCATTTTATATTGGTCAGGAACTTTGCCCTGAAGTGTTAGGAATAGTCTTAATGCGCTGTGTGATGGACTAGTAAAAAAACAAGTTTTAAGGGTAAGGGATAGAATATAAAACTATAATGAGCTGTCATTGAAGATGATTTGCCAATCAGTAAGAAATTTTAATGGATTAACATGCCGCACAAAATGGTTATAGGTGTTCATTACAATAAGTGATGGAAAATTGAACGGGCGTATGTACGTCATCTGTTCGGTAAGCCCCCAAGAGCCAGATTAAGTGAAGTTAAACGAAGGCTGCCAGCTGTCACAGGAACGATGGCCTCTTTGTCAGGGCACTGAGTGCAGTTATCTGTGCGCGTTACTCTAACTGGCACTCGAACGTCGGCGACGGGGTTACCGGTGGATCAGACTGTTCCTGTGGCGTAAACGTTTTTATGTTAGTACCAACAGATTTACCACATTTATCATCTTAACAGTTTGAGTGAAAATGCAGGCTGCGCCGCAAAGGGAGGAGACTGAGTGGCGTGTTCAGTCTAAAAGAGAGTTGATGCCAGCATACAGGGGCGAAGCTGGTCAACAAGTCAACATTAAGATAATGGAATATTCGGAGAGAAACGTCAGGCAGTTGGCCTCAAATGAACAGGAAGAATATATCCCCAGGAAAATTAATGTTGGTGTTATAAACACACCAACATTAATCCGATCTGATTATTAATCAGACAAATATCGTTAATCCGTCGAATTTTGAATCAACGTTTTTTCTTACGACCCTGAACGGCCTTAAAACGTGGATTAGATTTACAAATCACATATAGCCGTCCTTTTCGCTTCACAATCTGACAGTCTGGATGGCGTTCTTTTGCGGTACGCAGAGAGTTAAGGACTTTCATCATGCCCCCTTTTTCGTGCTAACAAAACGACCAAAACGTTGGGTGAACCGTGCAACATTTCCTTCTGATGCCACTGTTCTCAGCTTCCCTGTATAGAACGGGTGCGATTTCGAAGAGACATCAATTGTTACGTATGGATACGTTACGCCATCCAGCTCAATCTCACGGTCTGTTTTGATAGTCGAGCCGATTTTAAAGTACTCATCAATACTGGTGTCGTGGAACACCACAGTACGATACTCAGGATGGATATTGGGCTTCATCATTTTTACCTGTTATGTTATAACATAACCATAAAGATACATGCTCATCCGGATCATTTCAACACCCAATCCCTGTGACTCTTTGTGGATGTGGAATTTTCGCAACGGGGAACTCTGGCATTGTTAGCAGCCATTGGTGACGCTCCCATAAACGCCTGGATGAGTGATTGATGATGGTTTTGCTGAGAGTATGGATTTTTCGACAATGGAGGTTATCTCCACTTTACTGGCCGATGATTTATCGCAGTATGATTGATTACCTGACAGCGTGTATTCCTCTCCCACGGATATAATAATTACTTACAAAAAGGGAGAGGATGCATATTTTAAATATCACTGAAGTGAACAGTTTATTGCCGTTATTAATAGAAATGGAGAAATAAATAGGCGTATTCTACAATTGCGACAAAAACAACGATATTAATCAGTTTATGACTGATTTGTTGTACTTTATTCTCTTTCATTGGTACTTCCTCGCTTTAAAAAAGAGCGCACTTCGTAAGTGCCCTTATATAAATAACGAGTTTGGTCAACCAATTTTTTGACATGTATCACAAATTTGAATAGATGTATTACATCGGCTATCTTTTATTGCACCAACGTCATTGATATATGTCGCCTGAAGTCAGTTCCGGGAATGAGTCTGATCTCAAGACTGGCCCAGTCCGGGCGTTGATTGGCGCTGAGGAGCATATCGCATCTCATCATAATGTAGTATCTCCTGGGGTGTTATACAAGATATCGTTGTTGGTGACCTGGGAGAGGAATTGAGTTCTATTAAACCGTCAACTATGCCGGATACATACTGGATTACACTGCAGGCACGCCTTACGAGAGAACGTGCCGCAGTGACGGGTTAATTATCTGAAAGAATTTGTGAGGCTGTATCGGTTACTCATTGATTTGATAGTTTTACTCTCGGGAGAGTAATAGATATTTAATCTATTAACGGAAACCAGCCAGTTCCTTTCGATGCCTGAATTTGATTCCATAGTTTATCCGGAATGGTTAATTCATGAATAAGTTGTGTTCTCGTTCATGAGAAGCATAACGTAAAGGGAAAAGCTCGATTAGACGGCAGGATTTGTCAGGGGTTATGAACGAAATTCATAAATCTGTTTGAGTGTTGCGATGGGTAGTGCAAGTTCGAAATCTCCGCAATTTACAGTCCGATGAAGGAAAATGAATATCCATAAAAAATATATCGATTTATTCTGGCGTATATACCTACTTCGACGTATTTCCAATAGTTGTTAATTAAAGGCAGGCCATTATTATTCACTCTGAATAATGAATTATTCACTGTCCGCAGAGTAAAAAATATAACTTAGGTGTCTATTTAATGACTTGCACAAAAAGCTAAATTTTCACCCATAAATAAAAATATAATCCCGCGCCCAACCACCTGATGAGTGGCTACAGACACTGGATATATTAGGTGGCGGTGCACTTTCTTACATAAAGGTATTTCCTTTTCTGCGGAAAAGGAAATCGGGAAATCCCCGGTTTTTCTGACAAGCAGACGCCATTATTTGTGTCTGCCTATGTTCGTTAATTCGTTCATCAGGAAATTATCTCAATGTCGCGTTATAAAACAGGTCATAAACAACCACGATTTCGTTATTCAGTTCTGGCCCGCTGCGTGGCGTGGGCAAATATCTCTGTTCAGGTTCTTTTTCCACTCGCTGTCACCTTTACCCCAGTAATGGCGGCACGTGCGCAGCATGCGGTTCAGCCACGGTTGAGCATGGGAAATACTACGGTAACTGCTGATAATAACGTGGAGAAAAATGTCGCGTCGTTTGCCGCAAATGCCGGGACATTTTTAAGCAGTCAGCCAGATAGCGATGCGACACGTAACTTTATTACCGGAATGGCCACAGCTAAAGCTAACCAGGAAATACAGGAGTGGCTCGGGAAATATGGTACTGCGCGCGTCAAACTGAATGTCGATAAAGATTTCTCGCTGAAGGATTCTTCGCTGGAAATGCTTTATCCGATTTATGATACGCCAACAAATATGTTGTTCACTCAGGGAGCAATACATCGTACCGACGATCGTACTCAGTCAAATATTGGTTTTGGCTGGCGTCATTTTTCAGGAAATGACTGGATGGCGGGGGTGAACACCTTTATCGACCATGATTTATCCCGTAGTCATACCCGCATTGGTGTTGGTGCGGAATACTGGCGCGATTATCTGAAACTGAGCGCCAATGGTTATATTCGGGCTTCTGGCTGGAAAAAATCGCCGGATATTGAGGATTATCAGGAACGCCCGGCGAATGGTTGGGATATCCGCGCAGAGGGCTATTTACCTGCCTGGCCGCAGCTTGGCGCAAGCCTGATGTATGAACAGTATTATGGCGATGAAGTCGGGCTGTTTGGTAAAGATAAGCGCCAGAAAGACCCGCATGCTATTTCTGCCGAGGTGACCTATACGCCAGTGCCTCTTCTGACACTGAGCGCCGGGCATAAGCAGGGCAAGAGCGGTGAGAATGACACTCGCTTTGGCCTGGAAGTTAATTATCGGATTGGCGAACCTCTGGAGAAACAACTCGATACAGACAGCATTCGCGAGCGTCGAATGCTGGCAGGCAGCCGCTATGACCTGGTTGAGCGTAATAACAACATCGTTCTTGAGTACCGCAAATCTGAAGTGATCCGTATTGCTCTGCCTGAGCGTATTGAAGGTAAGGGCGGTCAGACACTTTCCCTGGGGCTTGTGGTCAGCAAAGCAACTCACGGACTGAAAAATGTGCAGTGGGAAGCGCCGTCATTACTGGCTGAAGGTGGCAAAATTACCGGTCAGGGTAGTCAGTGGCAAGTAACGCTCCCGGCTTATCGTCCAGGCAAAGACAATTATTATGCGATTTCTGCGGTTGCCTACGATAACAAAGGCAATGCCTCAAAACGCGTGCAGACAGAGGTGGTCATTACCGGAGCAGGTATGAGTGCCGATCGCACGGCGTTAACGCTTGACGGTCAGAGCCGTATTCAAATGCTTGCTAACGGTAATGAGCAAAGACCGCTGGTGCTGTCTCTGCGCGACGCCGAGGGCCAGCCAGTCACGGGCATGAAAGATCAGATCAAGACTGAACTAACTTTCAAACCGGCTGGAAATATTGTGACTCGTACCCTGAAGGCCACTAAATCACAGGCAAAGCCAACACTGGGTGAGTTCACCGAAACTGAAGCCGGGGTGTATCAGTCTGTCTTTACTACCGGAACGCAGTCAGGTGAGGCAACGATTACTGTTAGTGTTGATGGCATGAGCAAAACCGTCACTGCAGAACTGCGGGCCACGATGATGGATGTGGCAAACTCCACCCTGAGCGCTAACGAGCCGTCAGGTGACGTGGTTGCTGATGGTCAGCAAGCCTACACGCTGACGCTGACTGCGGTGGATACTGATGGTAACCCGGTGACGGGAGAGGCCAGCCGCTTGCGATTTGTTCCGCAAGACACTAATGGTGTCACCATTGGTACAATTTCGGAGATAAAACCAGGCGTTTACAGCGCTACGGTTTCTTCGACCCGTGCCGGAAACGTTGTTGTGCGTGCTTTCAGCGAGCAGTATCAGCTGGGCACATTACAACAAACGCTGAAGTTTGTTGCCGGGCCGCTTGATGCAGCACATTCGTCCATCACCCTGAATCCTGATAAACCGGTGGTTGGGGGTACAGTTACGGCAATCTGGACGGTAAAAGATGCCTATGACAACCCTGTGACCAGCCTCACGCCGGAAGCGCCGTCATTAGCGGGTGCCGCTGCTGTAGGTTCTACGGCATCGGGCTGGACAAATAATGGTGATGGGACGTGGACTGCGCAGATTACTCTCGGCTCTACGGCGGGTGAATTAGAAGTTATGCCGAAGCTAAATGGACAGGATGCGGCAGCAAATGCGGCAAAAGTAACCGTGGTGGCTGATGCGTTATCTTCAAACCAGTCGAAAGTCTCTGTCGCAGAAGATCACGTAAAAGCCGGCGAAAGTACAACCGTGACGCTGGTGGCGAAAGATGCGCATGGCAACGCTATCAGTGGTCTTTCGTTGTCGGCAAGTTTGACGGGGACCGCCTCTGAAGGGGCGACCGTTTCCAGTTGGACCGAAAAAGGTGACGGTTCCTATGTTGCTACGTTAACTACAGGCGGAAAGACGGGCGAGCTTCGTGTCATGCCGCTATTCAACGGCCAGCCAGCAGCCACCGAAGCCGCGCAGTTGACGGTCATCGCCGGAGAGATGTCATCAGCGAACTCTACGCTTGTTGCGGACAATAAGGCTCCGACCGTCAAAACGACGACGGAACTCACCTTCACCGTGAAGGATGCGTACAGGAACCCGGTCACCGGGATGAAGCCAGATGCACCAGTGTTTAGCGGTGCCGCCAGCACGGGGAGTGAGCGTCCTTCAGCAGGAAGCTGGACAGAGAAAGGTAATGGGGTCTACGTGTCGACCTTAACGCTGGGATCTGCCGCGGGTCAGTTGTCTGTGATGCCGCGAGTGAACGGCCAAAATGCCGTTGCTCAGCCACTGGTGCTGAACGTTGCAGGTGACGCATCTAAGGCTGAGATTGGTGATATGACAGTGAAGGTTAATAACCAACTGGCTAATGGACAGTCTGCTAACCAGATAACCCTGACCGTCGTGGACAGCTATGGTAACCCGTTGCAGGGGCAAGAAGTTACGCTGACTTTACCGCAGGGTGTGACCAGCAAGACGGGGAATACAGTAACAACCAATGCGGCAGGGAAAGTGGACATTGAGCTTATGTCAACGGTTGCGGGAGAACACAATATTTCCGCTTCGGTGAATGGTGCTCAGAAGACGGTCACGGTGAAATTTAACGCGGATGCCAGCACCGGTCAGGCAAACCTGCAGGTAGACACCGCCGTTCAAAAAGTGGCAAACGGCAAAGACGCCTTTACGCTGACGGCGACCGTTGAGGATAAAAATGGTAACCCTGTTCCAGGGAGCCTGGTGACCTTTAATCTGCCCCGGGGTGTCAAGCCGCTTACAGGCGATAATGTCTGGGTGAAAGCCAACGATGAGGGGAAAGCAGAGTTGCAGGTGGTTTCAGTGACTGCCGGAACCTATGAGATCACGGCGTCGGCAGGAAATGACCAGCCTTCGAATGCGCAGTCTGTAACGTTTGTGGCGGATAAGACTACGGCAACCATCTCCAATATTGAGGTGATTGGCAACTATGCGCTGGCGGACGGCAAAGCCAAACAAACGTATAAAGTTACGGTGACTGATGCCAATAACAATTTGGTGAAATATAGCGAAGTGACGCTGACTGCCAGCCCGGCTTCGTTAAACCTGGAACCGAATGGCACTGCGACAACGAATGAGCAAGGGCAGGCTATTTTCACCGCTACCACTATTGTTGCGGCGACATACACACTCAAGGCGCAAGTGAGTCAGACCAACGGTCAGGTATCAACGAAAACTGCCGAATCTAAATTCGTTGCGGATGATAAAAACGCGGTACTCACCGCATCATCTGATATGCAATCTCTGGTGGCGGATGGGAAATCGACTGCGAAGCTGGCGGTGACCCTGATGTCGGCAAATAACCCCGTTGGCGGGAATATGTGGGTCGACATTCAGACGCCGGAAGGGGTGACGGAGAAGGATTATCAGTTCCTGCCGTCGAAAAATGACCATTTCGTGAGCGGGAAAATCATACGTACATTTAGTACCAGCAAGCCAGGCGTCTATACATTCACATTTAACGCCCTGACGTATGGCGGGTACGAAATGACGCCTGTGAAGGTGACAATTAACGCCGTTGCTGCAGAGACTGAAAATGGCGAGGAGGAGATGCCATAATTTGAATAGTATGAAAGTTACGATCTAATAAAGAATAATGGTGTTGAAATATTCAACGCCATTATTCACTGAATACCTTGCCTGATACTGATTAAATAGTATCAGGCAAGGATAAAACTCAATAAGAGATAGTGACCAACTAAACCGGACGAACGGGAATAAAAATTTCGCAAACAACATCATTGCCATCCTTTTCTACGAAATCTTCATTGTAATAAAAGCGCTCAATATCGCTGCCGTTCACTCTGGCTAACCCCCTGGCAGGTAACTCTATCAGATAGATGTTACGCACCCAGTCAGGATAATTTTCCCAGTTTCCTTCATAACGGAAAGAGGCATAAAGTCCTCGGGTCGTTGTCCACTCTTTTGGCATGTCAGCATATTCACATACCGTACCAGCAAAAGTTTCAACCGTGAGCAAATCGACCGATTTTGTTGACGGTTCAAACGTGGAAACGAAATAGATATCCGTCTTAAAATTCTTCATACATCTGGCTAAATGATGACGTCGTAGTTTGACTTCTTCATCCGGTGATTTATTCGACACTTCAATGTCATATTTAAATGAGTTGCCAAAAATAGGTGTCTCAGGAAAGTTGATTAATCTACACTCCGTCTTTTGCTGTTGACGTATTAAAAAAGAAGGGAAGATATTTGCGAGATCCCAATAATCACGGTGGCGGTATTCACGGGGAGAGCAGCCGAATAACTTTTTAAATTCGCGGCTGAATGACTGCTGTGAATCAAAATGCAAAGAGAGTGCAATATCAAGCATAGATTTCGCGGTGAGCCGGACAAGAATGGCGGCACGACAAAGCCTTCGTTTGCGAATGTATTCTCCCAAAGGCACATGCATGAAATTTCGGAACAGAAGCTGGATGTTGCGTCTGCTGTAGCCAGATTTCTGTGCGATATCTTCGATTGAAATAGGGTGCTCAAGATTGCACTCAATCCACTCCAGGAGCTGCTGTAGAATCTTCTGCCTGATCATCTCATTCTCCGTTAATTCTTTGTCATATCGCACATTTTCGTTATACCCTGGGCCCTAAGTGTATCAAAAATAGCAAGGGCGAAGGCAAAAGCACTGGTAGCGTCTGCTTCGTTGTCCCCGAAAATAGAGAGGTTTCAGTCCTACATTATTAATGAATTTTTTGCATAAGTGATATCAAAATCCACATACTACTTTGAGGTTACGTTTTAACGTAGACTCATTGTTCATGCCTAATGGAGGGACTGACAGTGGAATTTTCCGTATAGTCTGCTTCAGAGTATTGCAGATGCCCATCAAAAATCGATTTCTCACTGACAGAGAAAGAAATGGCACAAATTAGTTCGCTTGATTTGGGTTATGTTGGGGAGTCGGTAAAACATTTTAATCCTGAATTTGTTCGTGGTTGTCTTGCTGTAAAAATACATGATTGATATTAATCATATATTTTACCTGAGACGACAAGAATCTTTTAACAGGGGAGTGATATTGATCTTCACTCTGTCATATCTCCGGTAATATGGCGTCAGGCTTCATCATCAGAAAGGGGGCCTGACGCCTGAAAAAGTGAACAACAGACAGTGTTCGGATTATCAATATTCAGTTTTTAACGTTGAACTGGATTCATTACTGCGTTGTTTAAGAATTTCCCGCGCCGAATCTGCCATTATCATGACAGCACCTGCCAGCATCAGAGTATCTTTCAATACCAGGCGACCAGCACCGGATAAATAAGGGAAACCATGATGAGCGTCACCCAATGCGGGTACCCATGCCTCCGGGGTGGTGATTAAAAATGAGAGTGTTACCAGCGGCGTGGTAAATGCCATCAGTCCTCCCAATAAACCTAACCAGCGATTGACAGGATTAGCCAAAACCAGCAGAGCAATAATCACCTCCACGACGCCAAGACCGTTGGAAAAACCATAGGTATTATTGGCCGTTTGCCATGCCCTTGCTTCTGGTTTGTATTCGCCTTCGTGAGTCAGATACTGTTTATAGTCTTCCGGGTGTTCATAAAAGAACGACATTAGTGGACTGTTTGCGACGAATGGTGTAATGCTGTCTGCCTCGTAAGGGACAAACTTTAATAACCCAATCCACATAAAAACAATTGCAATACTCAGACGAATCAATGTCAGGCCAATTTTATCTCCCCGACTTAACAGGTGCAGGTATTTTTCCATTGTGAACATCCTTATTTATACAATACTGCTGTTGCGGTTGAATTATTATCAATTCGCATCGATGTGACTTTCCAGGATGAAGCATTATATTTTCTGGCTATATCAGCAATGGTATCCTCCAGAACTGTCGGTGATGCTGATACTGACGAGACGCTGATATGTTTCAGAATTATTTTATCATCTGCATTGGTGGAAAATGCCATAACGCCAGATAATAGTGTTGCAAATAAAACAGATTTTTTAAACATATAAAATACCATCAATGAAGTGATTAAGAAGTTATAGAGTAACAGGGAATTAATAAGATTCTTTTCTCTGAGACGCCAGAATATTTGTTCTGGCGTCTGATTTTGAGTTTATTTGACTAATGAAAATAGATCATTGAGTGATTCGCTCATCGACGGATGAGTAAATATCTGATCGCGTAATATGCTATAAGGCAGCCCGGCATCCATCACCATTTTCACTATATTGATCATCTCGTGGGAGTCAACACACAGCAGTGATGCCCCTAATATACGTTGGGTTTTATTATCAACAATCGCTTTTAATACCCCACGAGTATCATTCATCACTCTGGCACGCGGAATTGCAGCTACAGGCAATGTCACCACCTGAATATCAGCACCACTCTCTCTGGCCTGTTCTTCTGTCATACCAACCCTGGACAGTGGCGGTGTCATGAATACGGAATAAGGCACATTTTTCCGATCATCAGTACTACGTCTGCCTTCTCCCAGCAACTCATCACGCACAATGCGGTAATCATCCAGTGAAATATAAGTAAATTGCAGCCCGCCGGTAACATCTCCCATCGCCCAAATATTGTCTGCGGTGGTATGTAATTGCTTGTCAACGACAATTGCCCCGCGCTCGTTTACTGCGATACCGGCATTTTCTGGATGTAACGAAGCGGTAGCCGGTTGACGACCGGAAGCTATTAACAGTGCATCCACCGCCAGTTGGGCGTGCTCGCTATGCACTTGCACTTGATTTTCATTGTGACTGATTCGCTCCACATGGGCATTGAGGATAATATCGACGCCCTGATCGCGTAAAATCGTCGCGATATTATCAGCAATATCCCGATCTTCCCGAGGCAAAAACAGCGAAGCTGCTTCTAAAATGGTTACCTTGCTGCCAAAATTAGCGAACATAGAGGCGAACTCAACGCCAATATATCCGCCGCCCAAAATACCTAAATGCCCAGGCAATTCTTTTAGATTAAGTAATCCGGTGCTGTCATATACACCAGGCGTGGTGGTAATTCCAGGAATTGGCGGAACCACGGTTTGTGCACCGGTATTAATAAAAATTTTCTCGCCATGAATTTCCAGATTTCCCTCAGGCCGATGAACACGCAGGCTATGATTATTGATAAACTCCGCCTGGCCGTCGATCACGTCGATATTGGGCATATCCGCAAGATTATGAAAATTCTTATTACGTAAAAAATTAACCACTTCATTTTTACGCTGTATGGCACGGACAAAATCTGTGTGCTGCTGTGCGTCATGAACCAATGTTTTGGTTGGGATGCAGCCGATATTAATACAGGTCCCGCCATACATTGCATTTGATTGTTCGATGAGAGCCACTCGCCAACCTGCTTTTGCCAGCGTGACGGCTAATGTTTTTCCAGCCTTGCCAAAACCAATAATCACTGCCTGATATTTATTCATGATGATTTCCTGTCGAAACGCGTTCATTTGACATCATGACTATAGACACAAAAGAGCAAATACCATTTCTTCACAACGCTTGATATTTTGTCTTATCGTCTGGTATTTTCTTTTTCTTAATCAGAATCACAAAACAAAAATCATGATTAACTATTTGATGGTATTAGATTAGTTATTTACTAAGATTGTTGGTGTTTGTAATCAAAAACCACTCAGGAGTCTGATATGGATGCCCTTAGCCGTTTGTTGATGCTTAACGCTCCACAAGGAACGATCGATAAGAATTGCGTGTTAGGAAGTGACTGGCAGCTTCCACATGGTGCCGGGGAATTATCGGTTATTCGTTGGCATGCGTTAACGCAAGGAGCGGCGAAGCTGGAAATGCCGACGGGAGAGATTTTTACATTACGCCCGGGAAATGTGGTCCTGCTACCACAAAATTCAGCTCATCGCCTGAGTCATGTCGATAATGAATCGACCTGTATTGTCTGCGGCACTCTTCGGTTGCAACATTCGGCGCGTTATTTTTTAACGTCTTTGCCGGAAACGCTGTTTTTAGCACCGGTTAACCACAGCGTAGAATATAACTGGCTGAGGGAGGCGATCCCGTTTTTACAACAGGAATCCAGATTGGCAATGCCGGGAGTGGATGCACTGTGTAGCCAGATCTGCGCTACATTCTTTACCCTCGCGGTGCGTGAGTGGATTGCACAGGTTAATACTGAGAAAAACATTCTCAGTTTGCTTCTGCATCCACGTCTTGGTGCGGTAATACAGCAAATGTTGGAAATGCCAGGACACGCCTGGACCGTCGAATCGCTGGCCAGCATCGCCCACATGTCCCGGGCAAGTTTTGCCCAGCTTTTCCGTGATGTTTCCGGAACCACGCCGCTGGCTGTATTAACAAAGTTGCGTCTACAAATAGCGGCCCAGATGTTTTCCCGGGAAACGCTCCCTGTTGTGGTGATCGCTGAGTCAGTAGGCTATGCCAGTGAATCATCTTTTCACAAGGCGTTTGTCCGCGAGTTTGGTTGTACCCCGGGAGAATATCGGGAAAGGGTCAGACAGCTTGCACCCTGAATAAAACCGCCAGGAATCGGAGCAAAGATAATCCACATTCCGGGTGTTGTGAGCCTTTCAGCTATTTCTATTTCCAACGGTGGTTTGGGCTTTATATATTTTTTTTCTGATGGACTCTAGCTCGGTTTTTAAATAAAAATGCAAACTAAATTGCTTCAATTAAATAAAACTCCGACTATTACTTGATACGTGATTATTGTCGGTGATTTTGTTTGTACACCATCAGTGTATATCTCAATAACCCCTGAATAAGTAGCTCTGAATAGGTATAAGGGATGTGGCCATTTTTAAATGGATTTCTTATGCCAAAAATGATCGTCGATTTCCCCATAAAATGTGAGCGATGCCGAAAGAAATAAAATTAGTTATTGCATTTGAAGTTTGGATGAAAGATTATCATTTGTCATACAAATGAGGGGTGGTATGTTGCTAGCCAATTAAAAAAGAACGCCATATTTATTGATGATTGATCCCCCGGTGGGGGGGAAACATCGGGCATAAATGGGCATGAAGTAATGGAGTATTAGTTGTGAATGTCAATTTCTTTGTCACCTGTATTGGTGACGCCCTGAAATCAAGAATGGCACGAGACTCCGTGCTGCTACTGGAAAAACTCGGCTGTCGCGTAAATTTCCCGGAGAAACAGGGATGCTGCGGTCAGCCTGCGATCAATAGCGGTTATATCAAAGAAGCGATTCCAGGGATGAAAAATCTGATCGCCGCACTGGAGGATAACGACGATCCCATTATTTCACCAGCTGGCTCTTGCACCTATGCCGTAAAAAGTTACCCGACGTATCTGGCGGATGAACCTGAATGGGCATCACGAGCCGAAAAGGTTGCCGCGCGTATGCAGGATCTCACCTCTTTTATTGTTAATAAATTAGGGGTAGTCGATGTAGGTGCCAGTTTGCAAGGGAGAGCGGTGTATCACCCATCTTGTAGCCTGGCCCGTAAGCTGGGGGTGAAGGACGAACCACTTACGCTGCTGAAAAATGTGCGTGGACTGGAGCTGTTGACCTTTGCTGAACAGGATACCTGCTGCGGATTTGGCGGCACGTTCTCGGTCAAAATGGCCGAAATATCCGGCGAGATGGTGAAAGAAAAGGTTGCGCACCTGATGGAAGTCCGCCCTGAGTATTTAATTGGTGCTGACGTGAGTTGCCTGCTGAACATCAGTGGGCGATTACAACGGGAAGGGCAGAAAGTCAAAGTGATGCATATTGCTGAAGTGTTGATGAGCCGCTGAGGATATAAAGATGTCGATCAAAACCAGTAATACAGATTTTAAGACACGCATCCGTCAGCAAATTGAAGATCCGATCATGCGCAAAGCGGTGGCAAACGCGCAGCAGCGTATTGGGGCAAATCGGCAAAAAATGGTCGATGAATTGGGGCACTGGGAGGAGTGGCGCGATCGGGCTGCCCAGATACGTGATCATGTTCTGAGTAATCTCGACGCTTATCTGTACCAGCTCTCAGAAAAAGTGACGCAAAACGGCGGTCACGTCTGGTTTGCAAAAACCAAAGAAGACGCTACCCGCTACATTTTACAGGTTGCCCAACGCAAAAATGCCCGGAAGGTGGTGAAATCTAAATCGATGGTGACCGAAGAGATTGGTGTCAATCATGTATTGCAGGATGCTGGCATTCAGGTGATTGAAACCGATCTGGGTGAATATATTCTCCAGCTGGATCAAGATCCGCCATCTCATGTTGTGGTCCCGGCAATTCATAAAGATCGCCATCAGATCCGTCGAGTGCTACACGAACGTCTGGGCTATGAGGGGCCGGAAACGCCTGAAGCAATGACCTTATTCATCCGGCAAAAAATCCGCGAAGATTTCCTCAGTGCTGAAATAGGTATTACCGGCTGTAATTTCGCGGTGGCAGAGACAGGTTCGGTATGCCTGGTGACCAATGAAGGTAATGCGCGAATGTGTACCACGCTGCCTAAAACGCATATTGCAGTGATGGGAATGGAGCGTATTGCCCCCACGTTTGCCGAGGTAGATGTATTGATCACCATGCTGGCGCGCAGTGCCGTTGGTGCACGTTTGACGGGATACAACACCTGGCTGACAGGACCGCGCGAAGCGGGGCACGTTGATGGTCCTGAAGAGTTTCATCTGGTTATTGTCGATAACGGGCGTTCTGAGGTGCTGGCCTCTGAATTTCGGGATGTGCTGCGCTGTATTCGCTGCGGGGCTTGTATGAATACTTGTCCGGCATATCGCCATATTGGCGGTCATGGATATGGCTCTATTTATCCAGGGCCAATTGGTGCGGTGATTTCTCCGCTACTTGGCGGCTATAAAGATTTTAAAGATTTACCCTACGCCTGCTCTTTATGCACTGCTTGTGACAGCGTGTGTCCGGTGCGTATTCCGCTGTCAAAACTGATTTTGAGTCATCGTCGGGTGATGGCTGAAAAAGGGATCACCGCAAAAGCAGAGCAACGGGCGATAAAAATGTTCGCTTATGCCAATAGTCATCCAGGATTGTGGAAAGTCGGGATGATGGCCGGCGCTCATGCGGCAAGCTGGTTTATCAATGGCGGCAAAACACCACTCAAATTTGGCGCGATTAGCGACTGGATGGAAGCACGCGATCTTCCTGAAGCTGACGGAGAGAGTTTCCGTAGTTGGTTTAAGAAACATCAGGCGCAGGAGAAAAAGAATGGATAATCGAGGCGAATTTTTGAATAACGTTGCTCAGGCACTGGGTCGCCCGCTGCGACTTGAACCGCAAGCAGAAGATGCGCCGCTTAACAACTATGCTAACGAGCGGCTTACCCAACTTAACCAACAGCAGCGCTGTGACGCGTTTATTCAGTTTGCCAGCGATGTTATGTTGACGCGCTGTGAGCTGACCAGCGAGGCGAAGGCGGCAGAAGCTGCAATACGTCTGTGTAAAGAGCTGGGAGATCAGTCGGTCGTGATTAGCGGTGACACGAGGCTCGAGGAATTGGGGATTAGTGAACGTTTGCAGCAGGAATGCAATGCCGTTGTTTGGGATCCGGCGAAAGGTGCCGAGAATATCTCGCAGGCCGAGCAGGCTAAAGTGGGTGTCGTGTATGCTGAATATGGTTTAACCGAATCGGGAGGCGTGGTTCTTTTTTCCGCCGCCGGGCGCGGGCGTTCATTGAGCCTGCTCCCGGAATCTTCTCTTTTTATCCTGCGTAAAAGCACAATCCTGCCGCGTGTAGCGCAACTCGCAGAAAAATTGCATCAGAAAGCGCAGGCCGGTGAACGAATGCCGTCCTGCATTAACATCATTAGCGGCCCTAGTTCAACGGCGGATATTGAGCTTATCAAAGTCGTCGGGGTTCATGGTCCGGTGAAAGCGGTGTATCTGATTATTGAGGATTGCTGAGAGAGATATGAGATCTGAACATAAACCTGAAGAAGGCATACGAGGTTGAAAATAGCGTTAAGGACAACCTGACTTAACCCCGTTCCGTCATGGTTATGCTGCTCTTCTGTAAATATCCTGGCATTAGTAATGCCAGGATATTTACAGTGAAAAAGACAGGCATCCATTCCTGAAAACGGGTTCCCTTCCCGGTCATTGTCACTTCAGCTTTATACAGGCACTCTCTATCAGAATGCTGTTTATTACTACCCAGAGTTTTGTTGGTATTCATCTACCATTTTTTTGACAAGGCAAAACATTACAGAAATTACAATGCTTAGAAAAAATCCCAGAGCCAGGCAAATGGCAGCAGGGTATTTATTTTTTATTTCTGGTGAGCTTATAGTTACACAGCCATCACCGTTCGGATACAATGACCAGTTCCTGGTCAGGTATATCATTTTTGTATAAAGCTCACTGTTAATTGCTGAAGGTGTTTGTATCTCATCGAGAACTTGCCTGCCATTATGGTATTCTGACGCATACCATTTGATAATAGACGCCTGCACGCGAGATATTTCCGCTTCAGCAGTTGGTAAATCTCTCTTATCTCCTGACCATTCCAGCTTTATTTCTCTGTTCTTGACATCTGGGCTGGTGTGAAAAAATGTAGTAATTCGCTGAATAACATCTTCAGTCATTGTGGTCTGACAGGCAAAATTATTATTGCTATCACAGCTAACAAGTATACCTGGCGTTGTCTGGTTTATTTTTAGGCTGTAAATCACTTTTATATTGTCTTTATTGATATACAGAAACAACAGCACCATAGCCATACATATAGCCATAATAAAAAGGATAACACGAATCTTTTTCTTCAGATAAAATAAAATCTCAATCAGATCGATATCCTGTTTGATTTGTTCACGCATAATATATCCAGAAAATAAAATCTGCCGCAGATAAGGTTGTATTAATAGCCTGTATCAGGAATGTTCGGGGTAAATATCAGCAAAAAACCAGCATCATGAATACTGGATGTTTATAGCCTGCAGGCAGCAGTATGCTGCCTGCAGGGGGTATAACAGTCGACAGGGGAACCGACTGCTTTATTCTTACCAGGTCACATTGATACCAACTACACCCTGTAGCGGGTTCTCAATGTCGTCACCTTTGGTGTAGTCAAGGCTTGCATATGCTCCCATGTTTTTGGTGATATCAGCCTGTACACCTGCACCCACGCGGAATGCTGCACCGTCAATGCTGGCATTGACAGACTCATCACCCAGACGGACTTTGTTGCCATCAGAGAATTCGTTCAGTGCGGCCAGATTCAGATAAGGTTTAACGGTCGAGTTGCCCACAGCGAAGTCATAACCCACGCGCGTACCGGCCTCACCCAGCACAGAGTTATAGCTGTCAGAATGAACGTCCACGCCGTTGAGCTGATAATCCACACCTTCCAGCGTCAGCGCAGACAGTTTGGCATATGGCTGAATAAACAGGCCATTACCGTCTTTCCATGTGTAACCGCCTTTAACCATCGCACCGAAACCATTGGTGTTAAAGTCAGCTTTGATGGTACCGCCACCATTCATCAGGCGAACATCTGCCGTGTTGCTGTAGTGACCAAACTGTGCAGCAGTATCAATGAAGATACCGTTGTTATACTGGCGGCTCAGGTAAGCGTGGAAGCTGTAACCTTCAGTGTCGCCTTTGCTCTGCATGGTGGTCATGTCACCTTTCGCAGAAGACATCGCTACACCTGCCAGCCAGCTACCATCTTCAGTCATGAAGCGGGTATCACCACCCAGCATTACACCGTTTACATCCAGGTCATAGGATGCATTTCCCGCGGTGGTATGTTTCTGTTTACCGCCAAAGTACTGAATCCATACGCCGCCCTTGTCATTTTCGCTCAGACGGACAGCATCCTGACGGGCTGAGAGCGTGTCAGCCTGCAGATTAGCAACGTTAGCCGGAGCTGCTGCCATTGCCTGAATCAGGGAGCTGGCGTTGGATGCTTTATGCGTGTTTTTTACGAAATAAAAGTTACCATCAGCTCCCTGTGTCAGGTCATATTGATACAGACCACCTTCCGTTGTGCCTGTGGCTTTTAGAGTGCTGTCTTTGCCGGTAGAAATAAATGCCGTTTGTTCATTGATAAGATCCAATGAACCCGCACTGTAAACACGCAAGTCACCGCTCGCTTTTCCGCTGATATCCAGAGTGTTTTCAGAAGAGGCATCAACAATCAGAGTGCCGTTCTGAGAAGCAAACGTGCCAGTATTGACTGTAGCCTTCGTGATATTAACCGTACTGTCTTTTACTGCCAGAGCATCAACAGTTGAGGATCCCGTAACATTCCAGACAGACCCGTTTTGCAGAGATACACTGGCATCTCCTGCCCCTGAAACTTTGCCTTTCCAGACTGAGCTATCGGAAAGATTTATATCCAGATTACTACCCGCTTTATCGCCGCTATTGAAGGTATAAGCATTACCTTCCCAGTAAGAGCGGGCAACGTTCATGTTTACATTTGTTGTGGTACCGGCTGAATTCTCGCTTGCAGAAAGGGCATGGATATCAGAGTAGATGGTTGAATCGGCGACAGATAAATTTAAATTTTGCGTTGCTGAACCTGCTCCTTGTGCCGAAGCAGAAGCATAAATTGTTTGTTTATTATTAGCCGCCCCAATTACTGAGCCATCCTTAATATTCAGATTGACTGTATGAGTTCCCGTATTCTCCTTGGCAATAACTATTGTTTCAATCCGGCCATTAATAATATTTGAGCCAGCAAGGGTAATGTTGTCGGTTGCATCACCTTTAAAACCATTCAATACGCTACCCTTTTGAGCAAAAATTGCCGTAGAGCCGTTGCTGGAACTCTTATTACCTTGAGCATTTATGGTTGTACCATTTAGCGTTACATTATTTCCCGTGGCCCCTTCCAGAGATATTCCTGTCGCACTACTTTTTTCATTTTTTGCAACGAAATTACCGCCATTAACAACAACATCGCCAGTTGAAGAAATGACCATTGCAGTCCGGACATAGGTGCCTTCACCTTGAGCTGTGATGGTGGAGCCTGTAGCATTAATCACAATATTTTTGTCACCGCTAACTTTTACACCTTCAAGGAATTTTTTGTCTGCCGTTGATTCAGCAGTAATATCATGACCGCCAAAAGTAACATTAAGATCTTTATCTGCCGCATTAATTGTTACGGCTGTAATCTGTTGGTCTGCTGTATTGCTAATAACAACATCTTGATCCAGAGTTGTCTTATCTTTATCCAGTGTAACCGGTGTAGTTGATACCGCGTTATCAGCAGCGAATGCTGGTGCAGAAAGAGCCATAACAATAGCTGTCGCTAATGCGCTGCGGTAAAATGCCTTACTGTTTTTCATGAAGAAATTCTCCATTCTGGTAACTAATTTCAATTTCCCACTTATTTATATTTATGCAGAGATAAAGCCTGCGTCCCTGCATTTACCACCACGGAATACCTGTTGGTATTTCCGTTTTCACGCAATGTCATGGCATTCGTTTTTTCCAATGCATTTCCATCACCGTGAAATTTATTGCTGCTCAGCAGCAGGGCTTCCCGCAATGACATGCTGTCCGGTATTCCCCAACGCTTTTTTAGCGACTGCTCAGCAAGCCATATCTGTCTTATCCCCGTTTTGAGAAACTGCGCACTGTATTCCCAGCTGTGTCCAGCAAGAAGCAACGACAACACCTTCTTTTGCTTTTCCGGGAAGCGTTCTGACATGACGATTGTCTTTGTGCGGTTATTCACCTCATTCATAAAGACAGAGTAACTGTCCATAACTGGCAAATTTTCTGCATGTTTCAGTCCTGAAAACCCACCAGAGGCATTTGCAACACTGATAGCACGCTCTACTGACATTCCTGTTTTCAGTAACCTCAGGTTTTTGAGAACGCCAGAAATACTCACATCCGGTGGCAGAAAAAAGGGCGCGACGCACAACACCACCACGAATGAGTGATCCCGATAAAATCGGAACCACATTTCAGCGCATTCGGCAGGTCGCCCTGCCGATATCACGACACTCTGCGGCCTGTGCCGCAATTTATTGCGTAACTCTTCTTCTGTTCTGATGCAGGTAATATTGCAGACAGAACCGGTTGATAGAGCTTCAAACTGTGCAGGTACAATTCCTGAGGGACAGAAAAGAAAGAAACGCATCCTTCCCTCACAGATGTCAGTACGCCAGCACGCTGTACAGGCTGTACAGCGTGCCTCCCACTCCTGCAGCCCAGAGCAGTAGAAATATTTTGGCCCCTACACTGTAGCGAGTCCGTACGCGCCGCAGTGGGTGGTAGTAACAACGCTGCTGTGTCATAACACTCCTGGTCTTTTTTTAGACATATGTTTTCTTTGCCCGGAAAGCACTTTTCCGGATATGGCGTCAGAATTTATTGATTTACCAACGATAACTTTCTCTGGATAAAGAATTCCGGACACCATGTTCTGCACATACTGAGTGAGTCGATGAGCGGAATGTTGTCCGACATATCTTGCATGTAGCCGTATATTCCGTTTGACTCTGCTGTCACCGCATCCTGTATAGAGCAGCCTGAAATCGCTTAGTGTTCCCAGTCCAAGTTTCCTTAATGCCTGTGTGGCAATCGCATGCAGAGTCTTTGAACTGCGTTGTTCATAACGGGCAATCTCACTGAAACTCATGCCCTGCATCAGAATCTTAAGCACGCTTAACTCCCGTGCAGTCAGGAGCCAGAAATCACTCATATCGCCGGGTAAAGGACGTAGTAACCAGCGGATAATTTGATTCTGATAACGACTCGCTTTCAGCAAGGTGCCGATATGTGGGAAGCCGTTATACAGACTTGAAGCAGGAGCATTATCGAACCAGTCGGAGTCACCGGTCAGGCAGACTTGCCATTGCCCGGCATCACTCCGCAAGCGGACAAGACAAGCCAGAAGAACTAACTCCCCCGAAGGAAGCGAAGGGATATCAGCCAACAGGTAGCCACAGGAGGTCTTTAAAACGAATTCAACCTCTGTAGTGACGTTGCTGTACACCCGCACGATATACCTGTCCGCTGGGATGAGAGACTCCAGTGCCAGCCTGGTGAACTGACAGGCACTGATAATAACCAGAGGCTTCTTCATTCAGACTCGTCCACGCCATTGCTACAAAACCTGACATTTTGATTCAAAATGTCAGGTTTGGTTTAATAGCCTGAATATTTAATTTTCTTGGAATATAAATCTAATTTGTTTGATTTTTATTGTTTTTAATTTTGTGTTATTTAACAATATGAGCGAAAGTTAATCACTGGTATGATCTTTGTGGTTAATCATTTCAAATCATGGGGTTATTTTACTTTAGCGAGAAATATCAACATGTTATGTGTTTTATTTAATTGAATGGGCTGTTTTTTTATGGAAGAATTGAGGAAAACGTAGGAATCTGACATTTTGAATCAGAAGGTACTGTTTTAACGAGGCTTTTTTTTCCACACCCCTTTAAAACGAGCAGCATTACTGGCTGTGTATCTGACAGTATGCTGAATATTTCGATGACCCAGATAATCCTGAAGTAGTCGGGTATCGACACCATTGTCAGCCAGAGCAAAACCACAGGCATGACGTAACATATGAGGATGTGCTTTTACAGCTAATCCTGCACGTTTTCCAGCCTCACGAATGATAGAAAAAAAATGTTGTCTGCTGATAGGGCGGCGTTTCCGGGAGAGAAAAAGCCAGTCTCCTTCAACTCCGTTTTCAATTAACTTCCTCTGCTTAAGCCACAACTTGATCAAATTATATTCATCAGGAAGAAGAGGATGTGTTGTCGAGAAACCATTTTTAATACGCCGAATATTAAGTTGTTTTCCAGATGCATCAATATCGGATAAACGTAAATCAAGAAGTTCACTGGCCCTAAAACCGTGAATGAAAGCCATCATAATTAGACAGCGATTTCTTTCAGGAAAGGACATACTCTGGGCTGCATCCATCAGCCTGTAGACTTCATCCTGTGTGAGATATTTTCTCGTCATACGCCACCGTGTACAGTTTTAAAAAAAAGAGAGGCACACCCAGATAAGTATGCCTGCAATCAGAACGTTATCGATGTAATCTCATTATCTCATTATTAAGATTTTTTGAATAGTAGTTCTACGCAACAGATTAAATATGAACTATTTATTGTGCAGCTTTTCTACAAGTCATTTTTAATGCGTGTTTTTATCTACAGTGATGTGAGAAAATAAATATAAAAGCTATGAACTACAGGGCGTGGGGGATGTGTGTTACGTCTAATCTTTTAGTGATGTTTAGTAGTTTTGAGATATTTGACGTTATTTCTTATGAGGTTGTTTTTATTATTATCTTATTGATTTTATATGCATTTTGTCGTTCTGTGAAGTTAGGGTGTAGAAAATAAAAATTTAATATTATTCCCGTTAATTTACAATAACACATTGTTGTAAGATATTTTTTAGTCGTAAGTAAATCATTATTGATGGGTTCTGCTAATAAATTAAAGATGTTCTCTTAAATAGTTTTTTTGCTTTTTGTAAATATCAATTTGTTTATTTTTGATTCATTTGCTGGAGAGTATTTCAACAATTTTTATTTTTCGCATAAACTTATTAACAACTTTTTATTATCAATTGAAAATTAATGTAAAATAAAATGTTAGCGAAGCGATAATCTTGTGCTAAAAAATATTTAAGCATGATGATTAATTAAAGAAGAGTAAAAATAAATCACTGCCAATAAATTATACGAATCGTGTTTAAAGCTCCACGTTGTTTTGGTCTGACTTATTTTTGTCCTCGTTTCAAGAACCCTTTTCGTATATGCTAACCGTGAGCGGGAGTGAACAAGTCACCATAGCCAGGAACACTAGCGGCGTAATTCTTAAGCTGAGTGGCATTTCACCTGCGGTTTATCAGTGCATTCATAGCACCTTCATCAGCCAGATTGAACGAGTCCGCTTAGAATTTGCTGGCGAGGTTGTCACTATGAAGCATGAGAGTTACCCCTATGTTTTATATAACGATTCTGTCCCCATACCTGGAACGGTAACTCTCAATCAGATCGGTTCTTGAGTCAGTTCAAATCACGACTCATTTTTTCGCTCTCACCGGCATCCCATTTGCCACAAAATATCCCGCCGTGCTCCTCGGCAGCGCTTCCTGTCCACGAATCATATCCGCTATTTTCTCGCCAATCATAATTGTCGTGGCGTTCAAATTCCCGGTGATAATCTGCGGCATAATCGACGCATCCACCACACGCAGGCCTTCTAACCCGTGTACGCGGCCTTCGCCGTCAACCACGGACATCTCGTCGTAACCCATTTTGCAGGTACCGCACGGATGGAAGGCGGTTTCGGCGTGGTTACGCACGAACTCATCGAGCTGTTCATCCGTCTGACATTCCGTGCCGGGGCTGATTTCGCGGCCACGATACTGATCCAGCGCGGGTTGATGCATGATCTCGCGGGTGATGCGAATTGCGTCGCGGAACTCCTGCCAGTCCTGCTCGTGCGACATGTAGTTAAACAGAATCGCCGGATGCTGGTGCGGGTCGCGGGATTTAATCCGCACATGCCCACGGCTTGGCGAGCGCATTGAGCCGACGTGGCACTGGAAACCGTGCTCTTTCACTGCATTCGAGCCGTTATAGTTAATCGCTACTGGCAGGAAATGGTACTGAATATTCGGCCACGCAAATTCCTCACGGCTGCGAATAAATCCACCTGCTTCAAAGTGGTTGCTGGCACCAACGCCAGTGCCGCCAAACAGCCACTCCGCACCGATTTTCGGTTGGTTCCACCACTGCAGGGCAGGGTAGAGGGAAACCGGTTCTTTGCACTCATATTGCAGATACATCTCCAGATGATCCTGAAGATTTTCGCCGACGCCGGGTAATTCATGCACCAGCGGAATATCAAACTCCGCCAGCAGTTCAGCGTTGCCGACGCCGGAGCGTTGCAGGATCTGCGGTGAGGCAATCGCGCCTGCACATAACAGCACTTCTTTGTTGGCCGTTGCGCGGGTTGGGATGGTGCTGTCGCCTTCCAGCCATTCGACGCCCACCGCGCGTTTGCCGTCAAAAATGATGTGATCGGTCATAGCGTGAGTACGAATGGTCAGGTTAGGGCGCGATTTGGCCTGATCGAGATAACCGCGCGCGGTACTGGCGCGACGGCCCTGCGGCGTGACGGTGCGATCCATCGGGCCAAAACCTTCCTGCTGATAGCCGTTGAGATCGTCCGTGCGCGGGTAGCCTGCCTGCACGCCCGCTTCAATCATCGCTTCAAACAGCGGATTGACGCCGGGTTTGGAGGTGGTGACGCTCACCGGGCCATCGCCACCGTGGTAGTCGTTCTCGCCCACATCGCGAGTCTCGGCCTTGCGGTAGTAGGGCAGGCAGTCGAGATAACTCCAGTTCTCCAGACCGGGTTCTTGCGCCCAGTTATCGAGATCCAGCGCATTGCCACGGATGTAGCACATGCCGTTGATCAGCGACGATCCACCCAGGCCTTTACCGCGTCCGCACTCCATGCGGCGGTTATTCATAAACGGTTCAGGCTCTGTTTCATAGGCCCAGTTGTAGCGTTTGCCCTGTAGTGGGAACGCCAGCGCTGCGGGCATCTGGGTGCGGAAGTCAAAGCGATAGTCCGGGCCGCCCGCTTCAAGCAGCAGCACGGAGGTATTCGGATCTTCAGTCAGACGGGTAGCGAGAACGTTGCCGGCTGAGCCGGCACCAATAATGATGTAGTCAAATTGCAAATAAACCTCCTGGTTAGAATATGGACTGGAATTTAGCCATCTCAACCTGGATGGACTTCACCTGGGTGTAACTCTGGAGCGTCATCACGCCGTTCTCGCGACCAATGCCGGAGTGTTTGTAGCCGCCAACGGGCATCTCTGCCGGGGATTCGCCCCAGGTGTTGATCCAGCAAATACCCGCTTCCAGCTGATGAATGACGCGATGCGCGCGGTTCAGGTCCGCCGTCACGATGCCCGCCGCCAGGCCGTAGTCGGTATCATTGGCGCGGCGAATCACTTCGTCCTCAGATTCATAAGTGAGAAGCGACATCACTGGCCCGAAGATCTCTTCACGCACGATGGTCATATCGTCGCTGCAATCGGTGAACACTGTCGGTGCAACCCATGCGCCGTTATCGAAGCCATCGCCTTTCAGTACATCGCCGCCGCACAGTACGCGCGCGCCTTCCTCTTTGCCTTTGGCGATATAGCGCAGCACGTTATCGCGATGCGGGAAGCTGACCAGCGGGCCGAAGTTAGTTTGCGGATCGAAAACGTCGCCCGCGCGAATGCGCTCAACGCGCGCCAGAATTTTCTGCTCAAATGCGGCTTTGCATTTCGCCGGAACGAAGACGCGGGTGCCATTGGTACACACCTGACCGGAGCTGAAGAAGTTTGCCATCATGGCGATATCGGCGGCGAGATCGAGATCCGCATCATCGAAAACGATCAGCGGTGATTTACCGCCCAGTTCCATGGTCACTTCTTTCAGGGAAGAGGCCGCCGAGTTAGCCATCACTTTTTTGCCGCTGGCGACACCGCCGGTAAATGACACTTTGGCAATGCCCGGATGCTCGGTCAGATATTGCCCGGTCTCCGCGCCCACGCCCGGCAACACGTTAAATACGCCGTCCGGCAGGCCCGCTTCGCTGTAAATTTCAGCCAGCTTTAACGCGGTAAGCGGGGTGACTTCGCTCGGTTTGAAAATCATTGCGTTGCCTGCCGCCAGCGCCGGGGCGGATTTCCACAGGGCAATCTGGATCGGGTAGTTCCATGCGCCAATCCCCGCCACCACGCCCAGCGGTTCGCGGCGGGTATAAACAAATGACGTCTCACGCAACGGGATCTGGCTGCCTTCCAGCGCCGGGATCAGCCCGGAGTAGTACTCCAGCACGTCCGCACCGGTAACGATATCGACGGTTGAGGTTTCCGAATATGCTTTTCCGGTGTCGAGGGTTTCCAGTTTTGCGAGTTCGTCATTGCGTTCACGCAGAATATCAACGGCCCGACGCAGAATACGCGAGCGTTCCATAGCGGTCATCGCCGCCCAGATTTTTTGCCCCTGTTGGGCACTCTTCACGGCGCGATCGACATCCTCACGCCCGGCGGCCTGCACGGTCGCCAGCACGTTACCGTTGGCCGGGTTAATGGTCTCGAAGGTGCGACCGCTGGTGGCGGAGGTATAACCACCATGTATATAAAGCTGCTGTTCTGCCATTCGGGACATCACGTCTCCTCGGTTAATCGGTGGGTAAATGCTGAGTAATAAAGTGACGGGTCAGCGAGTGTGCGAGAGGTTTATCCAGCGGTTTGCCGCTCAGTGCCGCGCGCAGCCATAATCCGTCAATCAGCGCGGCAAGGCCGTAGCCCGCTTCCTGTGCCTGTTGGCGCGGCAATTCGCGGCGAAATTCGCTCACCAGATTCGACAATAAGCGGCGGCTACTGACCTGCTGTAAACGATAGAGCATCGGCTGATGCATACTGCTGGCCCAGAACGCCAGCCAGGCTTTCATCGCCGCACTGCTCACCTGCGTTTCATCGAAGTTTCCGCCAACAATCGCCTGTAATCGCTGCTCTGCACTGCCCTGCGGAAGTGCATGTAATCGATTCAAAACCGCGTCACGCAGCTGACTGGTGATATCGCGCATGGTTGCTTCCAGCAGACCATTTTTGTCCCTGAAATAGTGGCTGATGATCCCCGTAGAAACGCCTGCACGGCGGGCGATCTGCGCGATCGTTGCATCGTGCATGCCCACTTCATTTATTGCTTCCAGTGTGGCGTCGATCAGTTGTCTGCGCCGGATCGACTGCATCCCCAATTTGGGCATTTTCGCCACTCCATTCATCAGCGTTGTTTATCTATTAAAGCGGTTATTGATTGGACGTTCAATATAAAATGTGTCTTAATTGTTACGAATTTGATTTTAAATGGTAACAATAACAGTGGGGATACTGGATGACAGACCTTTCACACAGCAGGGAAAAGGACAAAATCAATCCGGTGGTGTTTTACACCTCCGCCGGACTGATTTTGTTGTTTTCCCTGACAACGATCCTGTTTCGCGACTTCTCGGCCCTGTGGATTGGCCGCACGCTGGACTGGGTTTCTAAAACCTTCGGTTGGTACTATCTACTGGCGGCAACGCTCTATATTGTCTTTGTGGTCTGTATCGCTTGTTCGCGTTTTGGTTCGGTGAAGCTCGGGCCAGAACAATCCAAACCGGAATTCAGCCTGCTGAGTTGGGCGGCGATGCTGTTTGCTGCCGGGATCGGTATCGATCTGATGTTCTTTTCCGTAGCCGAACCGGTAACGCAGTATATGCAGCCGCCGGAAGGTGCGGGACAGACGATTGAGGCCGCGCGTCAGGCGATGGTCTGGACGCTGTTTCACTACGGCTTAACCGGCTGGTCGATGTATGCGCTGATGGGCATGGCGCTCGGATACTTTAGCTATCGTTATAATTTGCCGCTCACCATCCGCTCGGCGCTGTACC